>Ga0326728_10000616_pt1 | contig 137033 bp, 151 predicted proteins | sample MB3enrmetagenome_FD_207602 | JGI IMG/M metagenome (GOLD analysis project Ga0326728, IMG submission 207602) | Lab enriched peat soil microbial communities from McLean, Ithaca, NY, United States - MB31MN | ecosystem: Environmental > Terrestrial > Soil > Wetlands > Peat | place: USA: New York...
ATGGCCGCTGGTGGTGGTGAGCGTAGCGCTATGGCCGCTGGTGGTGGTGAGCGTAGCGCTATGGCCGCTGGTGGTGGTGAGCGTAGCGCTTAGGCCGCTGGTGGTGGTTCCAGGACTCACGCTAGCAGTTGATGTAGTGAGCGCAGTATTGGTCGTGGAGGTCGATGAAGTGCTCGGTCCGTACAAGTAGATGAGCGTAGCACTAAGAACGATTATGGCGAACAGGACAACAAACAAAATCCTCGGGGACTCCCTATCCCCCATAACGACTACTTCATGCCGGGGCAGATTATTTAGGACTTTGGGATGAGAGAGCGCGCCTCAGGTCACTTCTTTGTGTTCACGCGCGCACACGGCTTCAGATCGTCGGTCATGTCAAGAGCCGAAGCAGCCACGCAGAGGACCTGGAAGGTAGAGAGCATATCGAAGGTGCGGTCCTCTTTCAGAAGGAGATGCGACAACTATGTAACTCCTCCACATTGGCGATTCGAACTCTCTTGCCACTTTTCCCTCGAATTCGACTCAAGGATAGATCACAGAGCCCTCGAAGATAGGATACAAGCGATAATCAAACAGCCAGCATCTTTAGGGAATTTCCGGCCAATGGTTCTGTTGCGTCCTTGGTTGGTCGCCCTCGTTGTTTCACTTCGGTTGGTGACTGCACTCTTGAGCAACGCTAACCATTTATTCTCTGCCGCGCGCGCCAATCTTCGTTCACTTCCCTGATGGTGAGAGGTGAATATTAATTTCACATATCTCTCCCTACTTCCCTTGGAAATATTGTAAAACTGCTTAATAGCGAGCGCTGACATGAAGACTTCGGTGGCTACGACAATGTATACGAGCCAAGAACAGAAGCCTGCACCAACATGCGGACTCTGCGGCCGAAATCTCGGTGTCGGGTTCTACTACTCATGCCACGTCTGCGGAGCCACCTATTGTTACGCCCACAGCCCTCAGAAGTGTGATCACCACAAGGCGTACTCGCTTCAGCAGAGGGTGGCCCCATCTAGGAAGGCATAAACTCACACTCACTCCCAGCTCTCGCGTTGAAGGTCTACCTGGCTGTTCCTCTGATTTCTAACAGGTCCATTGGCAGGGCCCGCCTGATGGCGAAGGCTATTAGAGACTCAGGCCACGAAGTCGCCTCACCCTGGAACCTGGATCCGTTGGAAGTCTCCTCTCCCGCTGCTGTGAATGTCTTTGACCGGGACAGGACTGGATCCGAAAACGCTGACGTAATGGTGGCTGATGTCACGGACCCAAGCACCGGCGTTGGAATGGAAATAATGGCCGCCTACAAAGCTGGAAGAAGGATCATTCTCGTCTCGAAGAAGGGTAAGCGTTTCTCTAAGATGCTGGAGGACATGGACGGGAAAGAAAGGGTAGAGTACGACAAGGAGCCTGAGGTTTACGAAGGTCTCCTTCGTATTCTACGGTGACCAAAGCGCCGCGCGCTTCTAAAGTTCATTATACCTCTGCTGATTCGGGCTGGTGACCATAATGACTATCGCTTCCCCTTCCCCACTCCGCGGTACGTGAGACCAGCCCTTCTAACCTTCCCAGGATCGTACGCATTGCGCCCGTCCACGAGCACTGGCGTCCGAAGCATCTCCGCCAGTTTTTTCAGGTCGAGCTCGAGGTATTCCTTGTGCTTGGTCGACAGTACGACGGCGTCGGCATTCTTCAATGCGCCTTCGAGATTCTTCGTGAACGGCACCTCGAAATCCCGTACTATAGGGTCGTGGAGCACAGGTCTGGCCCCCCTCTTCTTCAATTCGTTGTACAGCGTCAACGAAGGCGTGTTCCTTGTGTCATCAGAGTTCTCCAGGAAGGCCACGCCGAGTATGGCCACCTTCGCTCCCTCCAGCTTCCGCTTGTGCTCCCCTAGAGCTTCCTCGACCAAGTCGGTCACGTGCACCGGCATCCAATCGTTGAGCTCTCTGGAATCGACAATGATCTTGGGCACGACCTTGGTCTTTCCATATGTATCCAGGCCGTACTTCAGCAACCAAGAGTCCTTCGGGAGGCAGTGCCCCCCAACGCCCGCCCCGGGGAAGTGCATGTTCCTGACTGGATTCGAAATCGGGTTCGACGGGTCGTTCGGCAACGTGTTCACTAGCTCTCTGACCTCGAAGGCATCAATTCCGAGTGACTCGCAGATGAGAGCCACCTCGTTGGAGAATGCGATGTTGACATCCCTGTACGTGTTCTCCACAGTCTTGGACACCTCAGCCGTGAGCGCGTCGGTCGGGCAAAGCTTCGCCTTGACCACGTGGCCGTAGAGTTCCATAGCGCGCTCAGTGCTCTTCTCGTCAATCCCGCCGATAATCCTAGGGAGGTAGACGATGTTCTTGATGAGGCGCCCTACCATTACCCTCTCGTAGGAGAATGCTAGCGAAAAGTCCCGGCCAGCCTTCATCCCCGAAGCCTCTTCCAGTATCGGCCTGACGATGTTCTGTGTCGTCCCAGGCGCGACGGTCGACTCGATGACGACCAGCGTCCCCTTGCGCATGTGTTTGCCGACCTCGGCGCTGACCTCCTTCAGCGACTCGTAGCGCGGCCTGTGGTCGGCTTCCGTAGGCGTCTGGACGTCTATCAGGACGGCTTCGGCGTCCTTCACAGTGGCAACGTCCTCGACTACCTTGAAGGTCTTCTTCTTGTTGACCCGCTGAAGCAGCTCCGACAAGCCCGGCTCGTCGCCGCCGATGGGGTTCTTCCCCTTGTTTAGCCAGTCTATCTTCCAGCCCGAGCGCTTGGAGCGACGCTGCACTCCCACCACCGTGAAACCTTGAACGTCGGCGAAGAGCGCTGCCGCGGGTATCCCGACGTATCCCATTCCGACCACGACCACCTTTCGGACCATGATATCGCCGGCAGTGTTGACGAATAGTATTAGTTGCTTTCGCCCAGACACACCGCACTATAGGGGCGCTTCCGTCCACCTGAAACCGATTTAAGGCCCCAATCTTTTGCTGTCTTCGTTGAATCGGGAAGTAAGATCTACAAATGCGCCCGCTCCAGTCGGGCCTTACTCACAGGCCATCGATGCAGGAGCGGTCTACTGTGCTGGACAGCTGGGCCTTGACGCCTCGGGCTTTCTCGAGCAGGGGGTAGTCGCCCAGACTAGGAGAGCGCTTCAGAATCTTGAGGCCGTGCTGAAAGCCTCGGATCTCAGCATGAAGAACGTAGTAAAGACGAATGTCTTCATGGTGGATCTCGCTGAGTTCTCGCAGATGAATGAGGAGTATTCGAAGCACTTCACTGCCCCTTATCCAGCTCGGACCACGGTCCAAGTCTCAGCTCTCCCGAAGGGCGCGAGAGTCGAGATTGATGCAATAGCAGTCCGCTGACTTTCGCGCGCGTAGTTCGAGAATCTGAACTCGATCCTCAATTCACTGACTCTCTCAGACCCCCTCTTTCGAGTGACCTTCCTCTTTCTGCTTGGTCAGCGAGAATGTGGTCCACATCGCCAGTCATTTCTTCATCTTCGAGAAGGCCACGATGCTGACCATGCCTGCGACTCTGAACGCAAAGTCTTTGAAGATGCCAGCCTCAGGAGACCCAGGTTTCGCTATCACGATTGGAACTCCGACATCAGACTGCTGTCTGACGGCCATGACGAGGGGAATCTCCCCGAGGAAATCGACGTTCTGTTCTGATGCGATCTTTCTCCCCCCTCCGTTAGAGAAGATGTCGGACCGCTTCCCGCAATGGGGACACACGAAATAGCTCATGTTCTCGACGACACCGAGTATGGGCACGTCGAGCCTTCTGAACATCGCCAGGGCCTTAGCCGCGATGCTGAGGGCAGCCTCCTGGGGTGTAGTCACTATCACTATGCCGCTCAGCGGGACGGTCTGAGCTAAGGTCAGGGACGCGTCGCCCGTTCCCGGAGGAAGGTCACAGATGAGATAGTCTAGGTCGCCCCAGTCGACCTGGGTCAGCAGCTGCTTCACGGCGCCCGCGACGAGTGGCCCCCTCCAGATCACGGGGGTCTCATCTTTGTAGAAGAAGCCCAGCGAGGCCACCTTGACGCCGTGGGCCATCGGCGGGACTATCCGCTCGTCCCTGATCTCCGCCTCCCTGTCCACGCCCATCATGTGAGGTACGTTTGGCCCATAGACATCCGCATCGAGTATGCCGACCTTCGCACCAGATCCAGCCAGCGCGACCGCCAGATTTACTGAGACCGTGGACTTGCCGACTCCTCCCTTCCCGCTCGCGACCGCTATGATGTTCTTGACTCCCCTAAGCATTTCTGATTGTGATGCATCCCTTGTCGCGAAGACGATGGAACCAGTCTTCATCTCCACTTCGGTCACGCCGGGGATGTCCTTCACCGCCTTCTTCGCCGCGTCTTCTAGCCGAGTTCTCAGAGGACAGGCCGGGGTCGTGAGGTTCAGCGTGAACGTGACCTTTCCGCCCTCTAGCAGGACGCCTTCAATCATCCGCAGGGAGACTAGATCTCTGCCCAGCTCGGGGTCTTTCACCGATGAAAGCGCCTTCATCACATCTTCGACGCTGGGCAAACTAGAACGGCGGTGTTCCTCAGCGTATTAAATCCTAGTTCTCTGAATCAGTCGGGGTCTAAGGCAGGCTTTATCGCGCCCTTCTAGACCGGTTGAGCGGAGCAATTTGGGAAAAGTCGAGGTCTTCCCTCTAAGGGGCTTCTCCGAGGTGAAGAAGGGGTCGGACATTGCGGGGTTGGTGATGGCGGCGCTTGGCCGATCCGGGCTCGAGCTAGAGAACAAAGACATCGCGGTTGTCAAGCAGAAGATTGTTTCCAAGGCCGAAGGGCAGGTCGTCAGGCTGAAAGACGTGGTCCCGGGAAGGCGCGCGGAAGAACTGGCGGAGGCTGAAGGGAAGGATCCCCGGCTCATGGAGTTGGTCCTCAAAGAGTCAGTCAGGGTAGTGAGGAAGGGACACGGCGTCGTGATCACCGAGACAAAGCACGGTTTCGTCTGCGCGAACGCTGGCGTCGATCAATCGAACGTGGGGAATGGGTACGCGAGCCTGCTGCCATTGGACTCTGATCTGAGCGCGAGGCGAATCAGAGAGACTCTCGAATCTCACACTGGAAAGCGCTTGGCTGTAATAATCACCGACACTTTCGGTCGGCCTTGGAGGAGAGGTCAGACGGACGTGGCGATTGGATGCTCGGGAATCGACCCACTGTTTTCGTTCAGGGGAAAGGTCGACAGGTTCGGATATGCTCTGAGGGTCACGGAACCCGCCGTAGTTGATGAAGTCGCGGGCGCGGCTGAGCTCGTAATGGGGAAGCTCGAGAGGGTCCCTGCAGCTGTTGTTCGCGGTGTCAGGTACGCGGTAGGAGAGGGTGGGGTAAGGGCCCTGATAATGGCGAGGGAACGAGACCTGTTCAGGTGACAGGATGCGGGTTGTCGCGCTGGCGGGAGGAACTGGTTCGGCAAAGCTACTGAGAGGTTTGTCGACGCTGGGTGTGGACCTGACCGTGGTGGCCAATGTCGGGGATAACGTGTGGATGTATGGCCTCTACGTTTGCCCGGACATCGACATTGCGATGTACACTCTGGCTGGAATCGCGAACAAGAAACAAAGCTGGGGTATCGAGGGGGACACCTTTCGGGTCCTAGCGCAGCTGGGGAGAATGGGCGAGCCGACTTGGTTCACGCTCGGAGACGTGGACATGGCCACTCAGATCGTAAGAACTAGGATGCTCAGCGAGGGGATGACGCTGACCCGGGTCACTGACAAGCTCAGGAAGGCATTCCGCGTTTCTCAGACAATACTGCCCTTGACCGACAATCCAGTGGAGACGCGAATCCTCACGCGGGCAGGGTCCGTGCATCTCCAGGAGTTCTGGGTCAGAGACCGGGGGCGACCTGCAGTCAGAGGTGTAGACTACAAGGGATTCTCTGGTGCAAGCTGTACCGAGGAAGTCGAGAGAGCCATTGAAAGAGCCGACAAGATTGTGCTATGTCCAGCGAATCCAGTGACCAGCATTGGTTCCATGCTCGCTGTCCCTGGATTCACCCAGATGCTCTCTCGAGCTAAGGCGAAGGTGTCGGCTCTTTCCCCCATGGTGGGCAGGGTCCCATTCAGCGGCCCCGCTGCCAAGCTAATGAGAGCGGTCGGAATGCGGTCAGACTCCGTGGGAGTAGGGCAGATGTACTCTGCATTCCTTGACTCGTTGGTAATCGACAGGAGCGACAAGTCGGCTAGAGATGAGATCGAAGATCTCGGAATAGGGTGCATTATCTCCGACACTAGAATGAGGGACAACTCCGATGAGTTGCGACTTTCAAAGGAGCTTCTGGAAGTTTGAGCAAGATCGCAGTCCTCATTCCCTTCAAGGCTGACCGAAGGAAGACAAGGCTCTCCCGGGTCCTGAATCCGGACCAGAGGCGGCATTTGGCAGAGCTAATGCTCTTTGACGTGCTTGGAGCCTTCAGCAGAGCAGGCCTGCTGTCAAGATGCTACGTCGTCTCGTCAGACGAGAGCGTCCTTGCCCTCGTAAGAAGGTCGGGGGCGCGGTCCATAGCCGAAACTCGTGATGAAGGGGTCAACGCCGCAGTCAGGGCAGGCATAAGGGCGCTCGGAAGCGACCGAGGTTTCATGGTGGTGCCTGCTGACCTGCCACTTCTCAAACCTGGCGAGATAATGGACGTGCTTAAGCTGAAGACAGGCTTTGGATGCGTCATCTCGCCATCCGGCTCATTTGACGGCACCAACCTTCTCCTCTTCTCAGGGAAGGCAGCGCCGGCTCTGAGTTACGATTCAGACAGTTTTTGGAACCACGTTCGTGGAGTGGCCAGGAGAGGTCTCTCTCTCGCCGTGTACTGTGGAAAGGGAGTCCAGTCAGATCTAGACACTCCAGAAGACCTTCTTGCGTTCTCCCGCGTCCGAAAGAGGATTCCCTCAGTGGACTTCGCCAGGGAGGTGATCGATAGACGCGAATCCTGATCGAGAATTGCAAGCTTCACGACGGGAGGATCTGCTCCCTCCTGGTGAAAGAAGGGAAGATTGTCGAGTTGACCGAGAATGTGAGTGCGGACGCCCAAGACGGAGTGAGACGGTTCAAAGCCAACGGCGCTGAGATTCTGCCAGGCTTCACGGACACGCACTGCCATCCCTTCGAGTTCGGTTGGCTGAAGAGTAATGTCGATCTAAGAGGTACAGCGAACATTACGGGTCTACGCCTTCGTTTGTCCTCTAGGGTGCAGAGTTCCAGACCCGGCGAATGGGTGACCGGGATGGGCTGGGATCAAGAGGCATTCAGCGAGGGCAGGATGCCGAACCGGTGGGACATAGACGACCTGTCCAGAAAAAACCCCGTTGCCCTGACCAGAGTGTGCGGTCACATAGCCCTTCTCAACACGGCCGCGATCAAGTTGCTCTCTCTCGAGGACAGGACGGGTCCTGAATTCGTGCGGGATGGAGAAGGGCATCTCACGGGAATCGTGAAGGAGGGGGCACTGGAGGAGGTTTACGGCAAGATTCCCAGAAGCACCCAAGTCTGTGCAGACTACTTACTCTTAGCGGAGTCAGAGGCTGCAAAGTGCGGGATTACTACAATGCATGCAGTCATCTCACCCAGTGGTTACCCCGAAGAGCTCCAGGCTCTCGCGGCTCTTCACGCAGCTGGTTCGCTCTCTCTTCGTCATAGGCTGTACATCCCACACGAGGCGATGAAGTATGTAGAAGAGAGGGGGCTCCGTTCGAAGTTCAATGACAAAGCAGTCAGGATCAACGGCGTGAAGATCTACGCCGACGGTTCTCTAGGAGCTAGAACCGCAGCCCTGAGGGAGCCATACTCGGACGATTCCGACAACAGCGGGATTCTGAGGCACACCGACGAGGAACTTGACAGCATATTGGAGAAGGCTGACGCGTCTGCCTACCAAGTCATCATCCACGCAATCGGAGATAGAGCTGTAGAGCAGGCTGTCCAGGCGCTCTCGCGGGTCTCCGGACCTAGGAACCCGCGTAGGCATAGAATAGAGCACGCAAGCCTCCTTCCTAAGGATCTGTTAGCCAAGGTGGTAAAGCACGACATTAGATGTGCCGTACAGCCGTCCTTCATTACTTCTGATACTTGGGCCTTGAAGAGACTGGGTGAGGAGAGGGTTAACGACCTGTATCCGCTAAAGTCGATGTTGGCTGCAGGAATCGTCACTTCAGGAGGTTCGGACTCTCCGATCGAACCGATAAGCCCCTTGATTGGAGTTTGGGCTGCAATGGTGAGAGGTGGTTTCGCGCCTCACGAATGCCTATCTCTCAACAATTCGCTAGGCCTGTACGCCTCGAATGCCCACTCTAACGGCTTCGACGATGACGGTGCAGTGATTGCGGAAGGTGCGGATGCGGATTTCGCGTTACCGGATTCAGACTTGGGAGGAATGCATCCGGCCTTGATAAGGAAAGTTGGGATTACCGCGACCTTCGTTGACGGGAGGCTCATCTTCACTTCCGCCGGGGCTGAGTGACAACTATGTCTTCTGGAACTTGCCTGACTTTCCATCGTACTTCATGAGTTCACCGTAGATGGTCCAGTGCACCAAGAGAGCTCTGATCAGAGACTCATTGAGCTCGGGCTGGTAGTGCCACTTAATGCCTATTTCAGAGAGTGCATCAGCTACCTGTCCCGCGGTCACCCCCTTTCCCTTGGAGGCGAGCTCCAGAGCCGTGCGGAATGGCTCGATTGTAGCCAGCCTGTCCTTAAGCATCCTAACCTTGTTCTTCGAGGTCTCTTGGAATCTGTGTCCTAACTCCGTTAGGTAGACGACACGCTTCTCACTTCGGACCAGACCAAGCATCTCTGCAGCATCCAGGATGGATAGCAGGACTGCTATGTCAGCGCCCAGTTCGTCAGCGAGTCTTGGCACGTCGACCTTTGCCCCGAGTCCGCCTGTCACCTCAACTAGGCTGATGACCTGACCAGCCCTGACGTTGCCGGGCATCACTAACGCTATCGGGAGGGGTCTTCCTGGTTCTACCAAGTACTATTGCGCCTTCGTGTGTCCTTCAGTGGCTTAAGGAGCTGTCGGGGGGTCATGATAGTAGTGCATATACCTTGTCAACCCAAGTGAAGAACTCCTCAGACTTCTTGTTCCTCGGTCTCGGCAACTCGATCTTGAGTTCGCCGACCACGTGTGCAGGACGTTGCGAAAGTACGACGACCTTGTCGGCCAGCTCAATAATCTCCTCAACGTTGTGACTGACCATGAGGACTGTCTTGACGGAGGTCGAAGGATTAATCAAGAGTTCGTATATTTCCTTCCTGAGCCTTTCGGCAGTGAGGTCGTCGAGCGAACTGAACGGCTCGTCCATGAGCATAACCTCTGGGTCGGTCGCAAGGGCTCGGGCGACCCCCACCCTCTGCTTCATTCCCCCGGAGAGCTCACCCGGGTAGACGTTTTCAAATCCCATCAATCCTGCTTCCTCGAGCGCCTTCTCGGCTTTTCTCTTCTTCTCGTCGGTGGTGAGGTCTTTCCTCGAGCTGAGTCCGAAGAGGACATTCTCCAACGACGTCCGCCACGGGAGTAAGACGAAGTTCTGAAAGACCATGGTGATCTCGCTTCGCGGGCCCATGACCTCCGAATTCCCAATCTTCACGGTCCCAGCGGAGGGCCTGTTCAGGCCGCAGATGATCCTGAGGAGGGTTGATTTGCCACAACCCGAGGGCCCAGTTATGGCAATAAGCTCGTCCTTCTCCGCGGTCAGCGAAACATCAACGAGCACTGGCAAGACATCTTTCTCGTTTTGATAATTGAGACTGACATGATCGACGGAGACTATCGGGCTCCCAGCGGCGAGTTGCGCCGCGCTCTCAGACATTAGGGCGCTCCGGCCTCGTCAGCGGTTATACGTGTATGCCCTTCGGATTTGAATGCCTGTAAATTTTCAAAATTTCGGGTTTTGGTTCAATTTCCCCTTTGCGAACTGCTCTATGTCGAACAAGCTTCTCTGAAGATTCCCGATTGCATCATGGAGGCTCACTACTTGGGCCTTCAGTTCCTTCCCTTCTGCCGATAGGTTTGTTAGATCATCGGACAGATGCTCCACTCGACTTTGCCATTCATCTATTCGATTCCTGGCATCCCCGACTTTCCTCTCCACTTCTTCAACGCCGGATAGAGTCAGACCGTCCAGATACGGCAACAGGATCGGCTCGGACTGGAACCTGAGACTGTCAATCAGGTGAGGTTGAATACAAACAGACTCGCCAAAGTCCACTCGGAACAATGGCTCAGAAGCTTCACCAACAGGGAAGGCAGAGTCGATAGCGGGGTAGTCTTCGGGGAAGGAATCGAACAAGACGATGTGTTCGGGCCAGAACTGGACAGGTCTTCAAGCCAGTCTGTAGGTTGGACTACGACCTTCTTCGGCCCTCCAACCAAAGTCAGGGTCAGCCCACGCGGCTCAGTCACAGTCATGTCATGGCCGACTCAGAGTGAACTCGCCAAGTTCATCATGAAGGAAATCGTGCCCTTCATCGTTCTTGTGCAGTGACCGTGCAAAAGACTTTACAGAATCTTCTATCGCCACTGAGAAATCCCTCTTTTTCGACATTCCGACGATATCGACTATCAGACTCTTCTTCGGTTGTTGAAGCCTATACTCTTCCTGAATCTCTTCCTCCTTGAATCCCATCGTCTTCAGCATCATCCTCCCAAGGCGTTTGAGTTGCTCGTGAGTGAGACTCTCAACCACTGGTCTTCGCCTTCTTCGCTAGGTATTCCTCAATCAACTGCTGGATAACATCGTTCTTCTTGCGTCCGCCCTTCTCCTGAATGACCTTGATGGCGAACCTCTTCCACAGGTCCTCAGGGAGGTTTATCGTTGTCTTGATCATCTTGCCCATATCTGCTCATCAGTGTATCCCCTTCGATAAGATAAGAGCTTTCTGGTCAGCGACGGTGAGAGCGTCGGCGCTTCTTCAGCTTCTCCAGGTTGGACCTTCGGGACACTATCGGTTCCTCATCGCCCTTGGGTGGTAGTGCCTGCGGGGGCCGTCGTCCCCGTCCTCACTGGAGGGGTAGAGCTTCGTCCCCTTGGGGACCTCGACGTAGTACTTGTTCCCGATCTTCACTACCTTGAACTGCTTCGGCTTCGCCTTCGACAGCCTCCTTTCCTTCTTTCCCCTCGGCTTGCCTTTCCCCCGGTCTCCGACGAACGCCAGCCCCTTCTTCGAGTGGTGGTCGACCAGGGGGAGGCTCCCGACTGCCTGCTCGTAGTTATCCGGAACCGGCTTCAGCCCGTACCTGTCGCGCAGTTCCTTCTCGGTGTAGGGGAGCTGATGGTAGGTCATCGGTGAAGGGCGGTCAAGTGAGAAGCCGTGGGACTGCTTTACGAACTGGACGTCCTCGGCTGAATCGCTCAAGTTCGGACCACCTGGACCGGGTCGACGTCTCCCTTCACAAGCGTGACCTTCCCGCTTTCAGGGTCGACAGCCCATTCGGCCACGACCTGCTCGCCAGGCTGGAGACGGAACTTCAATCTCTCCCTACCTGCTCCTGATCGAGCCGCTTCCGCGATACTCGGTCCTCATCCACGCCCTGTCTTCCTTCGCCACCCTGGAGAACTCGGGATTCTGGTTCTTGTTGAGAACTTGGGCGTTGATCAGCTTGTCGGCCGTCTTCTTGTAGCCATACCTCTTGACCGCTTTCCCGAGGGCTCTGCGCCTGACCGCCGCAGACTCGTGTTCATGGTACCCCAGGCGGGTGAGGCTTCCCGGATGCTTCAGGCCTCGGCTCGGAGCTCTGGTCTTTGACACTATACTCTCTGGGGCAGAGATGGATGATGACTCGCTTAATTGGCATTCGATTAACGAGGTGGTAAAGTCGTTCTTTCAGCCAGTGATAAGGTCCATGATCAGATCCTCAATCGCATAGAGGATGTCAAGGCAGAGGCCTCCGCACCACGAAACGAGCCCATAGCAGACCCTCCAGCCGAACTTCAACAAGGGCAGGATTCCAAGCCGCTTCTTAGCCCAATTCGGTCCTTTCATGGCGTCTCGACCATCTCATTCTTGAATTTTTGAACGGCCTTGGTCTCACCTTGTTTCATCGCTATCATCTATTCCAGGTCCCCATAGTTCACGTTCAACGTCTCGAACTCCTCTGTCACCTTCCACCTCCCCCTGCTGCCGTCCGCCTGATTGACGACGACGAGTTCGCACGCTACGCCGAGCGAGTGGGCGGCGTCCAGTTCAGGCGCTATGTCGGAGCGCAGTATCCTCCTGCCGCTATTCGCTGTATGCTTCGCCCTCTTCTTCTTCAGTCCTTCCTCAAGAAGAGGTGAGACGAGCGCAGTGACGCCATCAAGCTCATCCTCCCCCATGGCCATCCTTTCCGAGTAAGGGACCAGGAAGAACGTCTTCACTGAGACGACCTTGAGAGGATGCGAGAAGGCGGCGTCCTCGTACACCACGATGTCGGGCTCCTCCTTGCCGTAGCCCTGCACGACGTGGTATCCTTGCGCCTCAATGGAGTCTGCGATCTTGCCCTGCCACTGAAAGCCCACCTCCCGGGCGCGGGTGCCGTCAGGGGCCCTGCTGGCGTAGTTGTGCCTGACTATGGGGGGCGGGGAGGCAGAAGACCCGGGCGAGGGCATGTCAGGGACATGTGCAGGGGAAGAGGCGGGGGAGCCGTTGGTGTGGATCACAGCAGCAGGAGGGTTGACCGACCTGATGGCGCCCCTTGCGTCCACGACCTTGCTGCCCGTCCCCTCGTCGTACACGTTCTCAATGACCTCATTGGTGTCGTAGGCGCCGTAGAAGTCCCGGGCGTTGAAGTGCAGGTCGGGCTCGAGCTTCTTGTCCTCGAACACATCTACAAGATACCGCTCCAGGGTGACTATCTCGGTGTAGGGGTTGAACTTGGGGAGGAAGAGGTGGCTGTGGAGGGCTCTCAGCCTGGGGTCGACGTCCTTGAACCGGACCGATGATTCTACGATGTTGATGTTCTTCTTCCTGCCGGCGGCCAGTAGTCGGAATGCGGCCTTGTTGAAGCTGGAGCCGAAGAAGTAGCTTGCCAGCCAGCCGTACACGTCGTCCAAGGTCATCATGATCGGGACCGGGGATCTGGGTCTCTTGAGGAACTCCAAGAAGGACCAGACTGGCACCGTCCGTGCCTGGTAGGGCTTGCCGGTGGCGTCGCAGTAGGGGGCGTCGGGGTTGTACCCCTGGACCTTGGTGGGGTCGAAGGTGACGGTCTTGATGCTGCCGGGGGGGGCCACGGCTATGTAGGCGTCCATGTAGACGGAGAGGAAGTTGCTGACCTGCATGGGGCGCTCGGGGAGCCCGAACTGCCACCACTCCTCGTTAGCCGCCTTCATCACTGCGACTTCGGTCATCGTCTTCCCCTTGCCTTGCACCGCCCCTGAGGAGCGTCCATGCGCCGAGGACACCGATGACTAGGACCAACTCGCTAACTCACCTCCATGTCAAACACGTAAGGTGCTGAGAACTTCGGCAGCTTGCGGCATGCCTCGCAGACAAAGAAGTCCGCCTTGCCGATTCGTCTGACGGAGAACCTGTCGGCCTTCAGCCTAATCTTCTTGCCGCAGTTGTCACAGTCAACTGCCCCGAAGGCGAAGAACGGACTCATTGGTTCCTAGTTCCCCTCTCATCTTGAAGATAGGCCAGAGAGTCCCAGATGAAATCAGCCGCGCAGAAGAGGGCGAAGACGGAGGCCGCCAGCAGGGCGACCCAGCCCAGCACCAGCCACATCCCCCCGAGGTAGACGAGCATGAGGGAGACGGGCAGGAGGGCCAGCTTCGGGTTCTTCTGGAGCAGGGACCGCGTGAACCTGTTCCCTTCGACGGCGAGCCCATGCCTCTTAACCTCAGCAATGGTCAGGCGGTAGGCCCCCAGGTTGCACGTCGCGGCCATCCCCGAGAGGCAGACGAAGAGCGTGAAATCAGAGAACGGGCTCATAGCACATACTTCCCTATCATCAGCAGCACGAGGATGATGACGGTGAACGTGATGGCCTCCCTGCTGGTCATTCTCCTGACCCCCAGAAGCCAGTAGGGAGGTACTTGAGGGCAAGGAGTATCACGCTAAGCGCGACCACGCAGGACAAGACGAAGACCAGATTCATCTCACTTCGCCTTCCCCCTGTGCTTCTTCACCATCGAGTTCACCATGCCCACCACGCTTACGATCACGACGACCTCGATGAGAGGGCCGACGATCCCCGTGATGGAAGCGGCTCCTGAAGAGGAGGACTGGCTGTAGGTGATGATCGTCTCGACGACCTTGACGGAGGAGACCTTGGTGGTGGTCCTCGTCGTCAGGCCCGTGCTCTTCGAAGTCGTGGTGTAGGTGGTCGTGCGGGTATTCGAAGTAGTGGTGACGGTCGTCGTCACCTTCATGGTGGTCGAAGTCGTGAGCGTCTCCGTGGTAGTGCTGGGAGAAGTGGTCGTGATGGTCACCGTGCTGCTATGGTGCGTGGTGGATACCACCGTGGAGGACATGCCTACAGTAGAAGTCACCTCAAGCTCATTCAGTTCCACGGAGATGGTTACGGATGGTCCGCCTTCGTAGTGGACATAGAGCAGGGAGTCGGTCGAATCAAGATACCATCCGGTCTGGGTCACGGTCACGAAGCCTAGACAGCCTCCCCCCGCCTCCACCTGGCTACACACCGTCCCGATGGTCGTGTGGTTCAGGGCTGAGAGGGAAGACTGCACGGGGATCATCCCTGTGTTGCTGGCTGACACGCTGAGTGGGGCGCTCCCGGTGAAGTCCAGAACGAGCCACTGGCTGCTGTTGATGGCGCTGTTCGTCGTATAGGTCTCGGTGACGTATGCTGGTGAGCTCTCAGAAATGAAGACTATCCCTGAGATGGCAGTGAACGCGCAGAGGATGGCGAAAAGGGCGGCAAACAGGTTGAGCCTGTTCTTGCGTCGGACTACCACGGCGTTGCCCCTTTGGCCCTTGTGGCTCTCGCTCCCTGAGGCTGGAGAAGCTGAGCGATGAGCTTGTAATGAAACAGCACCTGCAGTCCTAGCTCCGTTATCAGCCATGGGATTCCCCACGTCCTGGGGTGCTGGGGCCTCGTCCTCAGGATTCCGAAGGGGCCCGTCCTTTTCTTCTCCCTTCTGAACTGCTTCATGATGAGGTTCGCCTCAAAAAGCTCCCGCAGGATTTCATTCGCCGAACTTCCAGCGATCCCGGCCCAATTCGTTAGCTCGGTCGAAATCAGACCCGACGGGCGCTCGCTCAGTATCATCAGGACGTCCAGCTTCATCTCCATCTGGCTCCTGCGCCTCTTCGAGACACTGCCTTGGTATCTTCTCGGGGCGGCCTTCAGGACCTCAGCTTCCAAGCTCATTGGTTCCTGATCCCCTTCTTCCTGGTCCTGGTACCTATCAGCGGGGCGTTGTTGGCTGTCTTCCTGAGCTCCGAGCCCAGCTGCTCGCCGGGGGTCCTGCCTCCCTTGGCCTTCGATGTCAGCCTGTGCCTGTGCGCGAAGTCCTTCGCGGACTTCAGGTACTCCTTCCCCTTGTGGAGACTGGACCTGGCCCCGCTGAGGCCCCTGGTGAGGCGGCTGGTGTCCTCTCCTCTGGCCCTGCGCTCGCGTATGTTTCTGAAGTTGGACTGGATTTGCCTGATTCCCCCCTGAGGCTTTCTCTTCTGCGGTGTGCTCATTCTTTTCTTATCACCTCGGACAGAGTCCGTCTTTCAAGCATGATTTTTCCACAACTCACTTCGTTATCCCTCCCACGAAGCTCTTCGCCCTGCCCCACCAGCTCTGCCTCTGTTCCGCCTGCCCCGAGCCGAACGCCGTAGCGACTCCTTTCGCCTCTCCCCTGGATGCCCTCTTCATGCTGACCTTCCCCTGCATGTAGAACTTCGCCAGGTCCTCCAACCCTTCTCCGAAGCCAAAGGTGAGAGGTACCTCTCGTTCTATCATCGCTGGCGTTCCTTTGGCGGTAGATGGCATCAGGCGCTTCTCGGTGAACGGGAAGTATCCGGTCTTGAGCTGCTTCCCCTCGTTGAGAATCCAGGCCAGGTTCGTCACCTCCGTATAGGTCATGTCGCCGAACTGCAGGATCTTGTCGGGGTCCACCCAGACGAGCTTGTCCAGGGTGTCGGCTACGGACTTTTCGATGTTGCGCTGGTCCTGGAAGAGGGACATGCTCTATCTACCACTGAATCTGTGATTATTTCGATGGCCTTCGACTTTGTGGCATTGTGATCTGGCTCTAGTGCTGTAGGCTAAACAACGCAACTTCAGTTTGCCTCTGACCACCATCAAGCGCATCAACATGACGCTCTATTCCTCCTTGGTCCTCGTCAGGTTGCGCATCTTCGCGACGAGCCTCTCGTCCTCCCTCATCGCGCCCCAGTCGCCGGCGTTCTTGTTGGAGCGCCTCCGCCTCTCGGCCCAGTTCTTCAGTTCGGCCAGCATTTGTTTTGGTGACATGGGTCTCTATCCTGTTGCCGTGGTCGTCGCGTTGAAGTTGGGCGGAGGGGGTATCGAGATGCTGGCGGTCGTCCTCGTCGTGACCGCCGTGGTTGTCGCGTGGCCTGCGACCCCTCCCATCAGCCAGAGGGCCCCGATGAAGCCCAGCATCGCTCCAGCTGCCAAGACAAGAATCCAGACCCACCTGGGAATCTTCTGGGCCTGCGAGATTATTCCTTTGAACGCGTCCTTGGAGGCGTTGTTGACGATGTTCCCGAACCACTCGGCCTGGGACTTGTCGTCGAACATGGCGGAGGGGTTGACCGTGTCGCCCGTCAGCTCCAGGTCCTCCGGTCCGATGCCATCCAGCAGGGCAGACCGAAGATGATCGTCTAGGATGTCAGACGGCTCACTCTTTCCCCCGGAACCGGGCAGAGCCTGTGGAAATTGGGAAGCAGGAGGCTGAGCCTGCAAGGGTTGAGCCTGCGGCGGGTCCTTCTCGGCCTGCTGTTTCTGCTTGTCCCTCTCTTGTTGGATGAACCTCTCCAAGTCATCCACGGTCACGGTCATGGCAGCCGCTCCGCACCTTTCACGGTTTTTTTCTTGGTTGGAGGTTTCTGAGCCTGTGACCCCCTGCTTTCATCACTGCTTTCCTGCCTGTCGGGGATTCTCTCGTGCTGCAGGGCAGCCAGCTTGTCCCTTTCCTGCTGGGCCGACGCCTCCGCCCTCTGCCTTGCCTGCATCTCCGACTGCAGCCTGGCCTCAGCCGCTATCCTGTCAGCTGACTCCTTGGCTGCGACCTGCTCCGCTTGGACAAGTTGCTTCGCCTTTTCGTCAAGCTCACTCTGAAGGGCCGTCATCCTGTCAGTCTGCGCCTTGAGCTCGGTGATCCCGTCCACCTCGTTGCCGAGTTCCACCAGCCTGTCCAGCATCTTCTTGAGGAGGTACGCCTTGCCCTTCCTCATCAGCGCGACCATCCCTGACTCGTCCAAGGAAAACGCCAGCTCGGGGCAGAGCAGCCACGTAACCCCCTTCAGGCCCCTGACCCTCGAGAGTATCGGCTTGCCCTTCGCCCAGGCCAGAACCTTCGGACCCCTGGAAGCCACTAGTATGTCATTAAGATCGAACACCTTCTTGATCTCCAGAGTCCCGTTGTCCAGATAGAGGCACTTCACCCTCTTCGGCTTTCTGGGCCCTGCGGTGAAGGACAGCCTCTAGGCCCCCGCCGCCACTACAGCGCCCCCGGGTACGCCGCCGGTGATCGCCTGGATGATGTCGACGATGATCTGCACGAAGCTGAATATCGCGTTGGCTATCATCGCCACTATCTGATAGGCCGTGGACCAGAAGTTGAACAGCCCCTCGAAGTCGAACTGGACAACGTAGAACAGGTTGATCATCAGGATGATGAACCCGAGGTAGGGCAGGGTCGCTATCACGATGTTGATGAAGATCAGGAACGCGTCCACCATGTAGAGGAAGGCGTTGACGACCCAGCCCAGGCCCATCGAGTTGAGCCAGCTGAAGGGATTGAGGAAACGGGACACCCAGCTGATTATGCCTACCACAGTTCCTGCGACTGAACCGGCTATGGTCCCTACGATTCCGATGACAGTGCCAGTGATCGCCCCCACTATGCTGCCGAACACGCAGCCGAACCCCAGGAATCCGCAGCCCGATGAGGAGCTGCTGGTGACCACCGTGGTTCCTGTCGTCGTCCCGGTGGTGGTCATCGTGGTAAGCACGGTGTTGGAGACGCTCGTTATGGTAGAGGTGAACGTGGAGGTGAAAGTTGTGGTCATCGAGGTGACGGTGGTCGACTGGCAGTTGTCAGAGGTAGCGACGACTATGGAGGCGGAGACCAGGGAATTGGCGACAGCCCTGAACATATAGGTCCCGTTGTACTGGGCGGTGAAGGTGATCGAGGCGCGTCCGAGGGAGTTCGTCGCGGACGATGCGAGGACGGCATAGGAGGACGAGTTGACCGCATACTGGAAAGACACGGAAGTGCCGGAGGGCGCTCCGCCCACGAAGGCTGTCAGAGTGACCGGGACGCCGAGCTTCACGCACGATGAGCTGGCGGTCAAAGTAAGAGGCAGGGAGCTGTTCGTGCTGGATGCCGCAGTCGTCGTCGTCGCGGTCGACACGCTCACTGCGAACGACACCGTGGGACTCGTGGCAAGGACCGTCCCGCTTGAGTTGTAGTCGGCCGCTGCGGCATAGGTGCCGATGACATAGAGGTCGCTCACGGAGATTTGAAAGACCCCTATGCTGTTGGTGGTCCCGGTCGCGTTCGCCGGGGTGTCGCCGATCAGGAAATACCAAAGGCTGATGGGCGCGTCAGCCACTGGCCGGCCCGTGGCATTGAGCAGGGTTCCGGAGAAGATGAAAGCGGTCTCAGGCATCCCGGACGTGGGGCTCACCGTGAGGGACAGAGTATAGCCTGCAGCGTGCGCCGGGGCCACTCCCGCTGCAAGGGCAAGTCCCAGCACGAAAGTGAGAATAACGATAAGTGATCCAACCGCGCTTCGCCTCCCGTGTGCAGCATCGGGCTTCATGCTACCGACCCTGGGATCATGAAGAGAAACACGAATGCCGTGGCCACCAGCGCCGTGGCCACCACCAATGCGAACCCGGCCAGCTCCTTCCTACTTGGCAAGATTCCTTCTCCGTGCCAATCCCATTACAATGACCGACCCGATGCAGGTTCCCAATGTGAGTGCGCCTGCCATCGCCATCGCACCATAGAACTGCAGCCCGAAGACAAGGACGAACAGGAGGACGAATACGCCGTAGAGCGCCATCCACTTGCTACTTTGCAAACCCGTCCACCATCTCCCTGAACCCGCGCATCCTGAACAGCTTCTCGGGGAAGCGGCAGCCCTCGATCCTCTCGATCTCGACATAGTGCTTGATCGGGTCCAGCTTGCCCTCGTCCTTCAGCTCCTTCCACGCGATCACGAGCCGCCCCACGAAGAACATGCCCTCTGACAGCTGGTTGAACCCCTGGCCGAAGGAAGTCTCCCCGAACCAGTGAGCCAGCTTGCTGCTCGGAACCTCCGCTCCGGTCCATCCCTCGCTGCTCACCTGCCTTCGGGCGAGATAATGGTTCCTGTAGCTAGAGGGGGCTTGGCCTTCGGGCGTGGGCCCGTCTCGGGCGAAAACTAGAATCATGCAGCCCAGCGGAGCCCTTTGCGCCGTCCGAATCCCCGCAACAGCAAGATAACAAGAGAGAGATAAGCGTTCTGCTCCCGCTACGGTCACAGAAACAGAAAGGAGGTGATTCCAGCCCTCTGGGGCGAATCAGATCGGACTACGGACCGGCAAAGGCGACGAAGCCGCCGAATATGGTCAGAAAGAAGATCAGCGCCCCCGCCAGGAGGAGAACGAGCGCAGCCCCTGCCCCTCCGCCTATCAGGGCGAGCCTGGCAGTCCTGAGCTTCAGGCCAATGGCGACGGCCAGGGAGATCGCGACAGAGGCGATGGCCCAGAGCATCCAGTAGGGTACCGGGGCGGAAGTAGATGCACAGAGCGGCTGACACCCAAGGTTGAGAATGAAGAGATATTCCAAGGGCAACAGCATCAGGGCAGCCGAACCGGAGAACGCCAAGATGCACTGGCCGACTTCTGCCAGTCTCTCTTTGGGCATGCCCCTCTTATCGGCGGGGGCGATTCTTAAGCGTTCAGCCCTAGCTGACGACTATGCCATCGCTCGGGGGCGTGTCGCCTATGCCCGACTCGCTGAAGAGGTAGACATGCTGTGCGGACGTGGCCTTCGTGGTGGCGTAGCTGTAGACGTAGGTGTTGAGCGTGTTCCAGTTCATCACGAAGGAGGCTGCGGCCTGTGCGCCCGACGATGTCGTGTAGGTCACCCTGAGGGTCGTGCCGATGATCTCCATGCCCACCTGGAGGTTCTTGCCACTGACGAAAGCGTTCCAAGTCTGGACCGCACCGTTCTGATTCCTGAAGCTCAGGACTGCGTTCCCTGCGGAGTTGTCGCAGAAGCTGGCGAAGCTGGACTGCTGGCTGAAGAGACCGGACGGAACCATGGAGCTGACTATCACGGGCATCAACGAAGTAGTGGAAATCCCGAAGCAGAGATAGGTGGTCGGGTCCTGGCCGGTGACGTTCCCCTCGAAGTGGAAGGTGTCGGAGGCGCCTCGCGTGATGTAGCCATGGCTGACCGTCCCTGCGTCGATTTCTCTCCCTGCCACTGGAGACTGAAGATTCAGCTCAAGCCCCGTCTTCCCAATGGCAGCCGTTTCCGTTGTGCCAGCCTGGTACAGGCTCGACGAGAAGAACCATGCGCCCTCGTTGTAGTTCGCGTTGTTCACGAAATTGACGGACATGGAGTTGGGCGCTATCCCCAGCTGCTCCGTCTTGACGAAATAGGCAGTTGGCGACTGAGTACTGGAGTCGAAGGTCCCCACTCCGGTGAACGAGAACTGAACCACTAGGAAGTATTGTCCCGCCGAGACAGCAGGGGTCTCGATGTCCACGCCTATCTCCTTGTCAATGGCCCCAGTGCGGCTCACTGTCGTGGTATTGGTCCCCGTGGCGACCACGCTGCTGCATGACATGAGTCCTGTCAGGCTTATCGGCCAGGGGCAGTTAGAGCTGGTCTTCGGCGTCCTCAAAGTGATGGTTGTGCTCAAAGTCGCAGCACCTGTCCCCACGTTGACCGTCCCGTTGAGATGGAAGGACGCCATGAGGTTGGTGTAGCCGATATTCGCGACCGTCTCGCTCGTGACATAACTGGCCGAGCAGGTCCCGCGCGAGGTCTCGTTGAACAGGAAGTATCCGGTGAGCGTGATGCTGCTGGCGCTGCAGCCCGTGACTGTGGGCGCGACGTTCCCGACGGGCGTCCCCAAGGTCCCGACTGCGTAGATCTCAGGCTGGTTGGGGAGGTAGGTCAGGAAGTTCCAGAGCGCCTGGGCCGAGGCACCCGTGGCCTCAGTGTTGGCGACCAGGACTGCCGCCGACTCTGGGGGCTGGACCCCGTTGATCCCGGCGTTTTCCAGTACCATCGAGACATCGTTGAACAGCCCCGCCTGGTTGGTAAAGTAGGAAAGCGGGTCATCTGCGAGGGGTTCGTATGCGGCCAACTCCCCGCCGACGAAGCGCCAGTCGGTCGACTTCAACTGCTGGCCTCCGAACTCGACGTATCCCGTCCCGGACCACAGGGCCTCTTCGACAACCCCTGCCGCCTCTCTTGCCTCCGTCGCCCAGATGGAACCCGTCCCTGCCATGCTGCCCACCACGGAGGCGGCCGAAAGGAAGGTCGCCATGGTGTAGCTGGGATAGCTCGCCTCGTCGAAGCATTGGGTGTAGATGCAGACCTTGAGGCTGGACCCAGTCCCGTCCCACCCCGCGCTGTCCAGGAGAGCCTCAGCGGTAGCAAGGCTCCCGCCCGTCTGTGCGGTATATTGCGCTCTTAGGGCCTGGGTCGAAGGAGTATAGCCGCTGATCTGGACTGCGTCGACCCACATCGTGTCAGCGTTCGTGAATACGGAAGGAAGAGGCACGGGGATGCCATCGATACTGAGGAAGCGGATGCTGCTCGTCACTGAGAGCCTAGAGATGTAGGGAGTCGAGAAGGGAGCAACGGGAGTGTAGCCATATCCCGTGGGGTTGGGTTGATTGAACGAGACCCCATCTCCGGAGGAGGGCAGGACTTCGTAGAATCCGGCCTGTGGGAAGGTGGCGTATGAGCCGTACCAGCCGCTGGTGAGAGCCGCGTCCTCGGCGGCGCCGAACATCGGGCCGTAGTATTCGGTGTAGGTCGAGGCGGTGCACGTCTTTGTCTCGAGCGCAGAGCAGAGGTTCATGGTCTCATCGATGAAGTTCAGCAATGGAGAAGCCATGTCGAAAGAGCACGACGCCTGCCTGTTCACGTTCCCGAAGATGCTGCTGCAGGAGCCGTAGCCCGTCTCTTCCAGCAGGAGGCCCATCACATCAGTGATGTGCCTGCTGACGTAGCGGTTCCCTGGCAGCTCGTAGGGCACCGTCACCGTGTAGGTCCCGGTGGCGTTGGCATGCGCGTTAAGTCCCGAGGCCAGCAGGTCGTCCCCCAGATAGACGCTGAACCGCCGCCCAGTGTAGGAGCTCGAGGAGTAGTGGACCTGGACCACATAGGTGGTCTGCTCGGAGGTCGTCGACGCTTCAGTCTGAACCGTGATCATGATCCGGTCGGTCGACAATCCCAAGGAGTTCACACCGTTGGCTAGGTTGTAGGTCACATAATCAGGATTGGTGAGGCTGGCGGTCTGATCCACGTAGCAGTTGGCTTCACAGCTGCTGGAGAAGCCTTCACCGAGGTACTTCAGCACCTCCTGGGTCGGTGCCATCCCCGCGTAGAGGACCGCGCCGTGCGAAGAAACTCCGGTCAGGTTCACCATCAGGGGCGGCCCGTCGGTGTCACCCTCCACTGCATCCCCGCTGTAGGATCCCCCACTGATCGTCTCATAGTGCCTCGACAGGTACCACATGTTGTTGTCGAAGGTGCCCTCCGCCTTCACCTGGTTGGGGGTCCAGACGGAGAAGTAGGCGAAGGAGCTCTGAGTGACCGTCGTGGAGTGCATGTCTGCGTAGAGGATGACCTTGCCGCCGTCGGTGCCCATCCACGCGAGAGTGCTGCTATAGTAGGTGAGGCCAAGGACATATCCGTTCCCGACGTTGTAATAGATTTGAAGCTCGTCCAGCGTTGGGATCGTGCTTGTTGTCGCTCTGATGAGGAATTCGACCGAGCTGGTCTGTCCGGTGTAGTTCGCTGGCAGCAAGGGAAATAGCTGGCCCACTGGGTCCATGAACTCGATCTTGCCGCCGAAGTTGCCTATCTTCCAGTAGGTGTACTTCAGAGCGCCGTCAGGAGTCCCGCCCGCCGCACAGACTTGGGGTCCGCCGATGGGGTCGTCCTGGGTAATGCACTTGGAGTCCCAGAAGACCATGTAAGTCCCGTCGCTCCCGCCCGTCATCTGGGTAGAGAAGGTGAGGCCAGTGGTCGGGACTATGTCGGTCTGGGTTTCCTCAATGCCTTGGTAGGCTACAGTGGACGCCATAGGAGTAGAGGGCGTGAAGCTGACGCTGTAGTAGTCCGTGTAGTAGGCCGTACTGTACGGGCCTCCTAGACAGGGGTTCACGTTCACCGTTATTGAGAATGGGGTCGTCACTTTTCTAGGGCTAATGAGGGTCGTCCATGACGCACTGGTTGTGTTGTCCTCAAAGGCATACCTGCAAGAGAGACTGAGCGTCCCAGTCACCGGGGTGGAGACTGTACTACCAGTGATTGTCATCGGTGTAGCGGGATTATCACAAACTTCGGCGTTGTCCACAAACTGACAATTGTTGTAAGCACTGGTGGGAGCGCCGCATATCCATTGATTGTCGACAAGGTCGCATCCTGTCTCCCAATTCCAAGGGACGTAGCCGACGTGGTTTGTCAATGCTCCAGTTATCAGGCAGTTCGCCATGTAGGACCACTGGGAACCACAATAGGACGGACTGCTTATCTCCGTGGGCGTCACTCCACTGAAGCTTAGTGACCAAGGAACGTATGTCGTCGCGCTTGTGCTCGTATAGTTGGACTTCAAGCTTTGAGTGAATCCTTGGTTCTGGTCTATCCACTGGCCGCACCCGTAGGGCGTCGAATGCGTCCCACTTGTGTCGCTCAACCTGTTCGCCCATCCCGTTCCAGTCGGATAGTGATTGTCACAGCCGTTGGTCCCTGTGTTCTGAGGCTGGCCCCAGAAGGTCCAGTTGGGCCAAGTCGCCGAAGTATAGCTGTTGTAGGTGTAATGGTGGATAGCAGGAGGCGCGAAGGAGAACTCAAGGTCAGTTTGATGGAAAACATAAGTGCCCTTGACCATTCCATCCTTTGCAATGCAGGGGGATGTCAAGTCTGGAGTTCTAACAACGAAGGGGACCGTGACGGTTGAGGAATATATGGTCGTCCATCCGCCAGAGCCATCGAGTCTGCAGGCGACGGTGAGCACTCCCGTCACTGGGCTGCCATTGAGCTCCTCACCTACGACTTCTATGTCATCACAATACCCCTTCCATACTGCAGTGAGGCCAGCACCCGTATAGCAATCAGCCCACTCATCCATTATGCCAGACTGCTGGTCGGTGAACGGGCCAGTGATAGTACAACTGTTGAATTCTCTCCAGTACACATTTTCTGGTCCTCCTGCGTTTATGGGGCAGTAATATGGAGGGCTGACTTCTTCCATGTAGTCGCTTACAGTTGAAATATCATGATAAATAGACAAGGACCAAGTCCCATTCGGCGCGGTGTGTGGAAAGTCTAGGGTCGAGTCATTCGACATCAGCCCGAAGTAGAAGTTCTGGCCCTTGTAGGACGGAGAGGCGGGCGTGGTCGTCGCGGCTGCAGACGGAACCACGGTCGCAAGGACCGACAGGGCGGAGACCACAAAGAGGGCGACGGTAACGAGAGCTGCCAGCCTCCGCGACTTTCCGGGGGTTTTGGCTTTCATGTCTATCTAATCAAAAAGGAGGGGGTCGCTGTCCTACAGTTTGAACGACTTGAAGACTTTGAGGATGAGGCCCAGAACCGCGATGAGGATGATGATGGGGATTACGACGAGGATGATCTGGAAGAAGCTGGTGAAGGACTGGGTATCGCTGAAGCCCGACGGGTTGAATTCGATCTGGACGTATCCGGCGGCGTCTACGCTGACTGCGTGGCAGTGGAGGCCGTCGGTCCCGTAGTATGAGCCGCATCCAGCGTCGACGTCGGTGACTCCCTGGGGCCCTGCGAGTCCGGCCTGGGTCGGAAGGGCGAAGTTGTTGACCCAGTAGGTCATGGTTCCGTTGTCGGCGATCTGGCCTACGGAGAGGATCCCACTATTCGACTGGACGAAGACTTCGGAGCCGTTGTTGATGTTGTCTTCACCCGTTCCGGCGATGGTGATGGCTCGGGTGTCGTTGGACGCCCAGCAGGAGGAGCAGGAGAAGAGCTCGATGGGGACCGAGTCGGTGCTGCTGTTCTGCATGAAATAGACATGGACGTTCCCTGCGGCGCCGAGCTGGAGCCTGACGTACTGGAACCAGCCGCTGCCGATGGTGTAGGTTAGGGCTGCTCCGCTCCCCGGGTTTAGGCCGTCGCCGCCGACGGTCCCGTTGTTGCTCGCGGAGATGAAGTCGATGTTATACTCCGAAGTGACGTTGTTGAACTGGTGCTCGGTGAAGATCACGGCCGACCAATCGGGGTAGATGGCCGGGCTGACCTGTTGTAGCGATGTCGTGACGGAGGCGTTGAAGTCGGAGCCTGCGAAGGCGATGGTCTCAGAGGAATTGACTTGAGCTTGGACTACTGCGAGTGGCAGAATGGTGAGTAGCGACATGAGAAGCACAGCAGTGGCCAGCCGTTTCGAGGATGTACCCATGGCGGGCTCATCTCCTCGATGGCTACACACTGAAGCCCTTGAACATGTCCACTAGCATCTTGAGGACAGCGAGGACTACGATCAATGGCACTATCGCTATGATTATGTTAATCACAGGCGTTAGGTTGATTGAGGTAGACATTTTCGAGCAGAGGGTTAGGTATTGACCCTATATTTGTCATCCGAGCAACCATGTGGTTAACTGGTTCCAAAGGAGGATAGAATGAGCCCCGTTCGGTTCCTGCGCCTCACTTGACGTACTCATAGACGATTTTGAACACGAAATAAGCGAAGGCGCAGATGGCTCCAGCCAGTCCGATCGCTTCGGCGAACTCGATGGGGCTCTGCGCTATGCCAAGGTCAAGGGCGCTTTGCACCAGCTGGGGGATCAAAGGTCGGATACCTCTGCCGGGGCCTCTTCGATCAGCTCGATGTTCGTCTTCGGCGAGTGGTCCTGTAGCCAAGAGTAGAGCCAGACGGTGTCGGTGGCCACGCGCAAGGCCTTGTAGCGCTCATTCGCGTACTTCCTCGATTCGTTCACGAACTCCAGAAGGGCTTTGACGGCGTTCCCCCGCTTCTCTATCGTGACAGGCTCCCCGCCTTTGGTGTCCACGTAGGTGGCAGTGATGTAGACGGAATCCTTCGCGCTGGCCCCCATGCTCCCCAAGAGCTTCAGGTCAGAGAGAAGACCGGGCTGCTTCCTCAGTTCTGCGGTCGTTTCGTCCAGTTCCTTAGAAATGTCCTCTTCCAAGGCTCGCGCGCCCGGATATGGACTCCGCTTTCTCTTAAGGGTTCAGGGCTCACTTGTAACGGCGCATAAAGGCGAAGATGGCCAGGATTATGGCGAGGACCACGATGATTCCAGCCACATACCACGCAAGGCCAGCCACAGTCGTTGGGCCCGAACTTGGCCCGGTGTCCGGCGTGCTCTCTAGGACCTTGACAGCGTAGCCGGTGGAGCCGACGAGGTTCACGGTCGTATTCAGCGAATGGTCGAAGTGCGGCTCGATCTCGGACCTTTCGTGATACTCGTTCCAGGAGTAGAGAAGAACGAAGTTGAGCTGGGTCCTGTGGCCGATGACATAGTTCCACTCCCAGTTGTACATGCCCTGCGAATAGTTGTAGTCGAACCGCATGTAGCCCGTCCTGCCTCCAGTTTCATGCAGAGTGGCGAGATAGGCATCAGAAAGATAGTAGTCGTCGTAGCGGGGGAGGATCCCGACTTCCTTGTCTCCCGGAGAGATGTAGGGGGAATGCTCATAGTTTGCCGCGTTCTCGGTTCCCCATGAAGAGTCGTTGTAGTAGCCGCCCTCCCAGAAGGCCCAGTCCACTCCCGCCGAGTTGCCCTCCTCCTTGTAGGTGAACATGGAGAGCGCCGGGAGCGAGGGCAGCCTGTTCGGGTTGAAGGACAGTATCAGGGGCTTTGACTGCCAATAGAACGTGATGTCGTTGAACGGCTTGTAGAATGTGTTCTCCACGTAGTTGTACAGGCTGGTGTAGTCGGCACTGGTCAGGTCGGTCGAGTTGAACGGCTCCACCATCACTGCGATCTTGAAGTTCCACAGGTTCTTGGTGGACTCGACGTAGCGGAAGAGGTTCAGGGTCGCGTTGTTGATGGCCCTGTCCAGGGTCGCGCTGCCGCCCGACTCGTTCCCGACGCCCCACCAGGAGACCACGATAACACTAATCCCGGCCTTCTGCATGTTGGCCAGCTGCCAAGCGAGGGTGGCGTTGTTGTCGCTTGCGTACCATCCTATCGAGGGCTTGTCCACGGCTTTGCCCAGCGGGGAGTCGTTCCAGTGCGAAGTCCCGTTACCGCCGGTCCAGGTCCCCGTGTTGTTGTTGTAGCCGTACCAGAGGTAGAGGACGGCCCCCACCGGAATGTAGCGGACTCCCTCAGGCTCGTAGGGAAGCGGCGCCGTCGTCGTGGTCTGCTGGGCGACGGTGACTATGACCGGATGGACTGAAGTGATGGTCCGCGTCGTGGCTCCGGTCGCAGTCGTCGTATAGTTCTCGACTTCGGTGATCGTAGTGGGCAGCGTTTCAGTGGTCGTGAGCGTCTGATTCAGCGTGGCAGTAGTGGTATAGCTGGAAGTCCTGGTGACGGTGTAGCTCTCTATCTCCGTAGTCGTGAAGTTCTCCGTCTCTGTTGTCGTCAGCGTCTGGTTGATTGTCTGAATCTGAGTCAATGTGGTTGACGTTGTGGTGGTCGTCGGCTTCGTCGTCGTAGTAGTTGTTGCAGTGGTGGTAGTGGTCGGAGTCGTAGTCGTCGTCGCCGTGGTAGTGGTGGTTGGTGTAGTCGTTGTAGTGGTAGTCTTGCTCGTGGTCGTCTGGATCGGGATCGAGTAATAGGCCTGGGCGGTCGTGTAGTCATAAGCTTCAGTGGCGGTGGGGGCGTAGGTGCTGGTCACGGTGACAGAAAGGGTGCTCGACCCTCCACTCCAGGAAAGGTCGTAGGCTTCGAAGATCATCGTGAACCAGTCGTTGGAGCCGCTGTTGCAGCCGGTGGTCACCCCCGAGTTCACGCCCGACGAAGCCGCCGCCGTATAGAAGCCGGAAGGCAGGGTCACGGAGACACCACCGCACCCTACGGCTATACCCCTCAATATCACGAAGTCGCCTGTGGGCGGGGTGATTGCCGTTGACAAGGCGACCGCCACCGTGGTTGAGGTCCCGGTGCTGACCACGCCCGAGATTCGGCCAATGTTGTCGTTGACGAGTTGCCCGGCTGTGAACTCCGAACAGACGACTATGTTGCTTCCCGCCGTTCCTCCCGTCCCGCCAGAGGGCCAAGTCACCGTGTCCCCGGATACACTGCCGCTGCCCTCCACGACGGTGCTTAGTTCGTTGTATGAATTGGTGGTCAGTGGTACGTCAACTCGGGTGTAAAGAGGGTTGGTTATTGTCGTCGTGCTGGAGCCGTAGGTGTTGAGCCCCAGTCCGGTGCTGAAGCTCGCCACGTTGTTCGCCTGGGTGCTCGCCGAGTCCGAGAATAGCGTGTCGTAGGCGTTGACCATGGATGAAAGAGAACAGGTGGTCACCGCCTCAGTGGTGGATGGAGTCTGGCCCACGCCGTTGAAGCTACTCGCGCCCTGCACGAAGGCGACGGTCCCCGAGACGGCGCGGGCTGGCAAAGCGACCATCGCGGTCAAAGCCGACGCCACGAGCAGGACCGCTATGACAGCGCTGATGGACTTCGCGCGATTGCAAATCATATTGGGAGGCTACAGCCTTCCGCCCGTCCCCCCGTATTTCCTGATTATTCCCACGACCATGCCTATCAGGGCTATCAGGACGATCAGGGGGAGGAGGCTGATAATCTCTCCGGTCATGCTGGTGGTCGCCCCTGCCACATCGACCGAAGTCTGCGCCACACCGACAGTCTTGGTGATCGTCCGCGTTCCCGTCAGAGTCACGGTCTGGCCGCTGCTTACGACCGTCGTGGTGTAGGTCTCCGTGGAAGTCGTCAGGCTGGTGGCCGTCGCAGTAGTGGTCGAAGTTGTCGTCTCAGGCAGGATCGTCGTCTCGATGATTGTGGTAGGCATCGTTGTAGCCTGCGTGATCGTGGATGTGCCGGTGGTGGTCACCGTCTGTGTCGTCGTCGAGCCGGGCCCTATGCTGGTCGTAGTATAGGTGGTCGTCCGTACAGTCGTGTAAGTCATGTTGCTTGTGGTCAGCGTGACTATCGTTCTCGTGGTGGTTGTCGGCTGAACCGTGGTGACAATCGTAGTGACGGGCTTCGTTGTGGTCGTTGTTGTTGCGGTCGTGGTCGTCGTCGGCGTGGTCGTGGTCGTAGTAGTAGTGCTTGTTGTCTCAATCACTAGGACAGAATTGAACCCGTCAGCCAGCGCATGCGAAGACCCGCTGGCCGGACTTGAACCACTGTCCAGAGAGCCTTTCAGAAGATAATTTGCATCTGTCATCTGCCCTCCACCCGCTCCCACCATCCCTTTCAGGACCACAGAGTTGGTGCCGATCCCTCCCCCGAAGCTGGCAAGGCTGGGATAGCCGACAGCCAGGCCCAGGAAAGCCCATGCCACGAAGAGGGCGGCGAGGGTCCGCTTCCTCATGTCAGTCTCCGAAGACGTAGAACGAAGTGAAGTCTGAGCTGTTCGTGATCGTTACGCGGTAGCCTGGCGGGAACCAGAGGCCGGCGACGGAGGTGCAAGTCAGAGCTGAGGCTATGGTCGTGCCGGCGTAGTTCTTCTCTGCGATGGTGACGGTGCCTCCTCCGGAGCAGGAGAACGCGATGGTCATCCCTGTAATGGCGTAGGTGGTGCCAGAAGCCGCAGGACAGTTGCTCCCCCCGTGCGAGCAGAGCTGCGTCGAGACTCCTCCCATGAAGCCCACCGTGTGCGGCCCCCAGGCGTAGGTAATCCTGCCGTTCGGAGGGTCCACTCCCATGTTGCCGCTCACCGTGTCGTTTCCTCCGACCAGGATGAGCCTGCCGCCATAGGATGCTACAGTCCCGATCGAACCCAGCTGGTTGCCGGTGTACACGTTGTTGTTGCTGCCGGATGAGCTGTACTCCTTTATGCCGTACTGGAAGTTGACCACCACGTTATTGGAGACGGTCGTGTTGGTGAGTGCGCTGACGAAGTACATCCCCCAGCCCGAGGTCTTTGAAGGACCATACAGGACGTTCCCGGCGATGGTGCAGCCCGTCACAGGATTTGTATTCGTCTCGACCGCCGCGCCCGTCGAAGTGGAGGTCATGGTCACAGAGTTGCCCATCACGGAGCAGTAGGACACCCCTTCCAGCATTATCCCCTCGGCGACTATGGCGTTCAGAACGTTGTCCTGAATCGTGACGTGCGAGGCCGGATTAGCGACGACTATACCGAAGGTCCCTGCATTCGTCACCGTGTTGCCGACGATTGTTATATGCTGTATCGCGCTCGCTCCCGAGTTTACAGACACGTCTATTCCGGCCGTGGTGGACTTTAGCACGACGTTATCTGAAATGGTCGCGCCCATGATCCTGCCAGCGAGCAATATCCCTGCGGCAGGCGAACTATAGATGTAGTTGTTCGATATGGTGACGTTGTCCATAGCTTCGGCCGAGCCAGTCGAGCTCGTGTCGATCCCGTTGACGGCGGGAGAGACTATGACGTTACCGCTGATCACGACCCCGGTCCCTGGACCGCTGCCTGCGTTGTTCTCGAGCGCGATCCCGGTGCTGCCCGAGTGCACGGCTGTGTTGTCCAGAATCTGGGCGCCTGTGACGCCCACGGCGGATATGGTGTTGCTTGTCGTCGTTCCATAGACATGGTTGCCGACGACTGTCTGTTGTACGCCGTGGAGGACTATGCCGTCGCTGTAGGCGCTCACGACGGTGTTGTAGAGGGCCTGGTCTCCCTTTCCGACCAGGTAGATCGCCTGATTGCCGCCATAGAAGTAGCAGCTGGATACCGTGTCGTTCACTCCATTGAGGTAGAGGACATAATTGCCGCCCGGTGCAGCCATGTTGCGGGAGTCAAACCGCAGCTGTGTGATCAGCCAGTTGTTCCCGGTGATCGACACTACGGCGAAGCCGGAGCTGGAAGGCACGGTGAGGTTGGTCGCACTCCCTGCCCCCTGCACCACGATGTTGTTGGCCGACGAGGCCAGCTGCGAAGCGATGACATAGGACCCTGCCGCAAAGACGATCTTCTCGTTCGAGCCTATGAACTTGTTCCAGACTGAGGGAAGGGAGGTCCCCGTGGCAGACCCTGCGTTGCCAGGTCCGCCGTACGCCAACCGTCCATCAGCGTCGTAGGCGTAGTAGTACTTGGTGCCGGAGATCGTCGTGGTGTTGACCAGATATGAGTAGCCGCCGAGGGGCGGCACGCTCGACAGCCCCGTGAAGGTCCCATAGGGAGCCGAGGTCAGGGCGATCCTCGGGGACAGCACGTCTGAGCCGACTGTCACCTGCAGGTAGTAGGGCACGCTGAACGATGGAGGCCATGTCAGGCCCGACCAGCTGGTGCCAGTGCATACGGCGCCGGCGCCGATCTCCGCATAGAACACTCCGTCAGAGTCCAGCGTCAAAGTCTGAGTCTCACAATAGACCTGGGCAGAAGTGGCAGTAGATGTCAGGCTGGAATAGATCGAGAAATTGAACGACTGCGCGCCCGTCACCGGGGCGCCTGTCGAGGTGAACAGCTCGCCCTGGAAGTTGAGGTAGTTGGCCGGACTGGTCAGAGCGTAGGCCACCGGCGTCAGGGTCAGGCTCAGCTTCGGGGCGTGGCCGGTGATCGACATGCCGCCGTAGAAGGCGGAAGTGAGCAATACGGCTAGGGCAAGGGCGGAATACAGCCTCCATCTCGTCAACGGAGTTCGGTACATCGCCTGTGTGACAAAAGAAGACCGCAATAAGTCTTTGCCAATCAACCACCCTGCGAAGTGGTTCCATCCTCACCATCTGAGCCAGATTCCAGCCTTCCCAGACAAAGGAGGGGAGGTCCCGGCCCGTCAGGCCGAGACTAGCCGCTGATCCCTACGTTGATGGTCGTCGACCCGGGCCCCGCTCCCGTCACCGTGAAGTCGAAGGTGGCGGATCCGTGGGCCGCTACAGACGCGGGGTTCCCTGCGGAAGCAGAGACCGTCGCCACCGCCGAGTTGCCCGAGGTAGGCGTGATCGTCGGACTGGACGGCGTGCCCTGGTTGTTCTGGACCGTCACCGCCAAGATGTAGGACCCTCCCACGGTGAGGGACTCGGTGGGGCAGGACGCGGAGAGCGTGTCAGCCGAGACCGTGCAGGTGTCAGCCCCGGACATGGCAGAGGTTATCGCGGCTGGCTGCCCCACGACCACGGGGGAGGTCACGTTGAGGTTGAACGTCGCCATGACTACGAGGACCGAAGCCGTGCCCAGCATGGCCAAGGCTAGGGCCGTGTACAGCATTGTTCGCTTGTGCAATGCGTTCACCCCGCTCCTGCCCTGGTAGAGACAAGTGTAATTTCAGTCAAGGAGTTCATTCCTTCTTCCCCTCCTCTTTGGACTTGCTGCTGGAGTTTGAAACCGCGCCGAGGATTGCATCCATGTTTTGTTCGAGAAATGGTGATGGTGGGTTCTCGAGGCCGTATCTCTTGATTTGTTCTTTGACTGTCGGAGTATCTAACAAATTGGGACTTATCAGAGTGACGCCGACCTTGACGCTTTCCACTCCAAGCCTCCGATACATCTCCTTGCTGACTTCGGCATTACAGTCCAAGCAGGCTGCCGTTAAGAACCCATGCCTCATGAGAACGCGCTTCAGTTTAGAGCGCGATGGAGCGATGAGAGCTTCAGCCTTTTCGTTCCTCGCGGCCTCTTCATATGCCTCGTTCAGCTCTGGGTCAACCTTTGCGACGAACCTCTTGTATTCTCGCATCAGCTTCACGAAATCATCGAGTGAAGAAGTGAACCAGACATGATTGCCGAATTCACACCATATCGGAACACGAGCGCCTTCAGTCCAGTTCATCTTATTTCCCTTCCCCGCTGGAGAGGGCTTCGCGTTTTCGCAATTCCCCGACGAGTCTGATGTGCTCCCTGCCTGTGCAGTGGGTCGCCCATCCAAAGGAATTGATGTCTCTCTTGCAGGCTCGGCAATACCTGTATGGCATCCTCTACTTTTCCCCCTTCCCTTCCCCGCTGGAGAGAGCGAGCGACTTCTCCCCCCTTGTCGAAGAGGACTTCACTTTGGAATCTGCTCCCTGTTCGCGGCTTTCCGTGTTAGCCAGTTCTGCGTCACATGGCGAAGGAATAAAATGAACTCGTGGTAATCGTGTTCCTTGAGGGTCACCCTGTCTCTCATCTCCATCATGACCTGGAGGTTCTCAATCGTGAATGTCTCGTATGCGCCGAATCCAGATGGCCCTCTATCTCCTTGAGTTGGTATTCTTGGCCGCACTCGGGGCATTTGACGTATCGATTTTCCTGTGCGCTCATTTCGGCGGAACCTCCCTGCTGGACTTCGGCCTCAGAATGAATAGGAATGAAGGTCTTGATGATGGACGCCTTTCCCCGGTCTCAGCGTGGATCCAGTCATGGTCTCCAATGAGACGCATCTCTGCCTTGGCTTGGAACATATAGCGCACCCATCTATCCAACGGGAGAATCACGACACTTTGCTTACCCTTCTCTTGTTCTTCTATGGCCTTCCTAACCCAAGCCGTGATGCCCCCCCCGAATAGAGGATTGACCCAGTTGGATTTGCCCCAGTCGGAATGGAGGCCATCGAACTCTGGGAGCCCTGTTGTCAAGGGACAAGGATCAAAGTCAAAGTTGAACTCAGCGTTCAAAGGGTCATAGATCTCTGGAGGGATTGCCCAGAACGCAGAACGTCCGCCGACTGTCAAGTCCTACACGACCTCCCTGCCTGAATCCGAGTTAGAATGAGAAGATGAGCCTGATGGATTGTTTTGTGCCTTCCATTCCTTTCTCAGCCTTATGAAGTCGCCAGCCGTGATTAGAACCATCAGACCCATCAGACCGAAGTAAGCATATGCCAGGTTTACCATGTTGGGAACCTCGAAGAAGACGAAACCGAATGACATAAGCGTCGCAAAACAAACCGCTTTCAAGAGGAAGGCACGTCTGGCCGGGGTTTTTCCTTGGTCTACCCAACCTGATTGGAACCTTTGAATGTGTAGGATGTGAGGGTCGGTTGAATCAGTTTCGACGCGGGCGCATGTCCCATTATGGCCGAGCGCACGATTGCACCTGATACCGCTAGGACTCGGCTTGCCGCATTCTTCTTCATCGCCCATTTATCTCGCGACCTCCCTGCCTGAATCCACGAACTTGAGCGCGCGCGTCAAAGACCCAGCCTCTTGAAGTACACGACGACGCCGACGACAGCCACCAGCACCGTAGCCGCAGAGTAGAGCCCCCACCTAGCCAGCTCCCTTCTCACGATGGCCTTCACCGTGCGCTCCAGGTCCTGCTGCTTCGACCTCTGCTCCGCTTCCTCCTTCTCCTTGCCTTCTGCCGCCTTCCTCTCTGCTTCCTGCTTCTCCTTTTCTTTCTCTTCCCTGACGAACTCTTCCAGCGCATCCAAGTCCAACGGCACCGGGGCTGTTTCTTCCCGCTCTGTCATTTCGCTAGGTTCTCCTTGATGGCGACTCGTTTCTCCTCCTCGATCTTCTTCTCCAGCTCTGCCAGCTCGTCGTCGTTCAAGTCGTGATGACTCTCCTCTTCGCCACGTTGTCGCAGCCGGGCATGTCGCACCGCTTCGGGCCGCTGTAGGGCTCGCTCTCCTCGGTGGGGTTGATGTGGACCAGACAGAGGTAGGCGTACCTCACTTCAGGGTCAGCTCCTCCTCGGCTCTTCTTGCCCTCATCAGGAAACAAATCGCACAGTGAGCATCCTCTACGGAGATGACCCTTATCGGACGTTCCAAGGCGCTCAAGGGTGCCTCACTTCATTCTGAGCTCCACAATGAGCGCATGTCTGAGTTCCTTCCTCTGCCTTGAGCCTGACACCGCACCTGCCGCACGAGGGTTGCATGAACCAGATTGCCTTGATGGGCTCTAGGAAGGAGTCGAGGACTAGGCTCATGCGAGCAATCCACCAATGATTGGTTGAATGACCAGAATCAGCAGGAGGACCCAAGCGACTAACCAACTTGTTTCGTAATAGACGCTCTGAATGAGTGTGCCCCTTTTGGTCTGGGTGTTTCGGTCTATCCTTATCCAACCAAGCGCCCAATGCTTCGTTTTGTAGAACTGACGATTGAACCAGACAATTTCAGTGACTCTTTCATGGAGCAATCTTGCCAAGGCCAGATGGCCTAACTCATGGATTGGCACGAATGCAATTAGCAAAGCGGAACCAATCAGAACAGTAATCAAAGAAACAAGAATCTGGCTCATACTGTTATCGGCCTCATTCCCGTCTTCTCGACTCGGGAGGTGACGATGTGGCCCTTGGAGTCGTTGCTGGCGAGGATGGGGATCGCAGAGAAAGTGATCGACCACCTGATGAGCTCCTCCGTATCTTCAGGACCGAACTTTGACTGGTTGTGCTTGCACTGGACGACGAGCCTCACGATCCCGTTGCCTGCCATCAGGTCCACTGGCGAGTGAGAGCCTGCTGACCTCAGGACGGAGTAGCCGCGCTTCTCGAGGTAGGCCTTGATCCTGTATTCGAAGGCTCGGCCTGATTCGTAGTGAGTAGTCAGGCTATTTCGACCTCGCTTCCGTCAGGCCTGTGAAAATAGTCCACCAAGTCAATGTCAGGGCGGGGCTTGGCCGACCGAATCTCTCGCCCTTTTACACCTGACGCCTCGGCTCCGCTTTCGGCAGAACCAGCGAGACTCTTGTCGAGTCGGCCTCTCTCCCGAGAGACTGGCGCTTTGGTGACTTTATCTGGCGGACTCGGTCGGCAGTTCTCGCAGACAACCTCGATGTCTCCGCCGTGGCGGGATGGATGGTTGAGGGGGCGATTGGTGCCACATTTGGGACAGGTAGCAAAGTTCACGCCGTGCGCCTCCACTTGTCATCTCTCCACTTCCGCGCGAACGCTATCTCCTGGTGCCTCGCTTCGCACGCCTTCTCGAGTAGCGCGAAGTCCTCATCAGACAGCTTGTCGAGCCTAGCGAGGGTCAGGGGCTCCCCCATTGTCGGCAGGGCGACCATCCCTGGGTGCTCCACGAACTTGTTGAGCGGGACTACGTCGTTGGCGTCCTTGTGGGCCTGGACGTATTTACTACCTAGGTCGACGACCAGATTGCTGAAGTTTGTCCCGTCCCGGCGGGCGATTGTGTCCAAGTCCTCAGCGACTGTGACATCTGGTCCCTTGAACGCCACGCTCTTGACGATGCGAGGCTTGGCCAGCCTACCCGCCTCCTGCTGTATGTATGTATGTATGTATGTCATACAGAGTAGGTAGGGGTAGGGTAGGGTTCCCTTTCCAGTGGAAACACTGGGTAGTCATTGGGCGAGGACCTCCACTACCTCGAACTTCTCTGGGGGAAACTTGTAGTCGTTGTGCGCGTTCAGGACGAAGAGGCCGCTCTGCACCATCCCCTTGAGGGCCTTCGAGGCACTGCTCTGGTCTATGACCCATCCATAGTCGAGGGCCTTCCTGATGAGCTCCGCCTGCCTCATCCCTCCATAGTTCTTGACGAGGTAGGCGAGCTTGCCCTCCAAGGAATCGGATTCGAGCCGCGTGACTTGAAGCGTGAACGCCGCGAGCTGCTTGGTCTCTGGAAGGACGTTCTCCTGGGCGTCTAGGGGATTTGATTCGCTCGGCTTAGGTCGAGTCTCCCCTTCATGTGAGTCGCTTTGCGACGGCGCAGCAAAGGCCTGAGATGATTGATAGAGGGAGGCACCCCCAGACTGTTCAGGCTTCGCCGCGCTCGGCCCAGGAGAACCGTGAACCTTAGGTAACGGGAGAGGTAATTGCCTCGGCGTGGGTAGCGCCTTGGGTGTATACCGTTGTGCATACTTCGGTGTGTAACCGTCTTCGAGCTTCGGCACCATCACGACCTTCGCGAAGTCCGGCGTGGAGACTATGAACTCCCGGACTTTCATCCGCTTGATCTGGTCGACCGCCAGGGCCTTGAAGGTCTGGGTGTCGAAGACATCCTTGGCCTCGTTCTTCTCCATCTCCCTGCCCATGATCCAGAACTGCAGGTTCTTCATGTTGGCCTTGTCGAAACCCGTGATGGTCTGACCGGAGTACCATCCGAAGATCTCCGGTTTGCGCCCCTGCGCGTCGAGAGTCTGCAGCGCGTCCTTCGCCGGGTTGTACTTCTTCTGGTTGACGAAGTTTGGGGCCTCGTCCACGATGATGATCAGCTTCCTCTCCTTCCTGAGAAGCGCCTCCACCATGGACCTGACGACGAGCCCCTGCAGCGCGAAGTTTGGGAGGCGGTAGGTGGGGACGCGTGAGACCGGCTGCTTGAAGTCGATGGCCTTGATTGGCGCGAAGCTCTCCCCCTGGAGCAGCTTCATCAGCCTGCCGTAGTCGTAGAAGATCTCCTGGTACATGGCCCTGTAGTAGCCCTTCGCGCTCGCCAGCTTGAGCTTCAGGTTCCTGCCGATGTCCTCAAAGGACCGGGTGCCATCGCAGACCTCGATGAACGCGCCCCTGTACCGCTCCATGTTACCATGCCCTCGCGTCCTCATGCCCTCAAGCAGTGAACGGAAGACATCGGGGTCGGTCGACTCCTCAAGATAGAACGGCAGGTCGACGCCTATGCCCTCAAACTCCGCCCCTGTGACCTTGGAGTCGAAGATGAGGACGCTGAACCCTTCGGCTCTGGCCTGCGCCATCATGTACTTCAGCAGGCGGGTCTTGCCTACCCCGGATTGACCGAAGACCCCTGTATGGTTGACGGGAATCTCGACCCTGCCATCCTTGGGGTCGTCGCCTATGTGAATCAAGCGGCAACCTCTTTCCTGTTGAGGGCCGTAAGGAACCGATGATTCGGGTTGGCCTCATCATGGGCTTTTATCGCGTCATTCGGTGTCTTTCCACTGACTTCGTGCCTGACCTCTGTCGGGCCCACCTTGCAGACGAAGATGTAGTGCTTGATGGTCTGAGGCTCGTCCGCTGTCGGATTGTCAGAAGTGTCGGAAGCGGAGGAGGACCCCGCCGCTGAAGAAGCCTCGTGGCGGGTGCCGTGAATTGCTGTCCGATGGTGCTCCATACCCTGCTTGCTACGAAAGGTGGTGCCGCAGTCTGGGCAGTCCTGAGGACCCTTCGGAGGCTTGACTCCGTGGGCCCTGTTCTCGTGGTGCCATCGGCTGTTCGAACTCTGGAAGGCCTTGCCGCATTTGCTGCAGGTCAAGCCTCCAATCGCACCTTCCCCGAAATGCCGATAGCTGTCTTTCTCGCGGACCTTCTTGTGGGCCTCATCCCTCATGTGGGCGACATGCATGCGAACGGTCGCTGGCGTCTTGAAACCGCCCATGCCACAGGCGGGACAGGTCAGCCCCGAGACGGAGGCCGGTGATGGCGCTGGCGCTGTTGTTGTTGTCAATGTCGGCTTGAGGTAGTTCCGAAGCAGGACCCCGATCTCCTCCGCAGTCCCTTCGACTTCGATTCCCGAGATGTTGGCTTTCAAGCGCTAACGGCCTCCTCGTGGGTGACCTCGTTTGTTCTCCCTCCGTTTCCGTTTGTACTGCTCGATTTGGTTGCAGAACATCTTCGCTTTCCTGTATCTGAACAGGACGCGGGCCATCGTCTGTTTGACCGCGTTCTCCGTCACCCCGAGCCTCTTGGCGGCGTCGGCGTAGGTTTTGACGTTGGGCTGCAGGAGCATGTCCATCCTCTCCTGTTCCTTCGCCGCGACTCCGAAGAGGGAATTTCCTGCTCTGGATGGCGCCTCTTCCGCGAGTTGGGACACTTCTTTCAACTCCCTTCTGCTGGAAGTGACGCTGGAATGGGAGTGCTGGGAGATGGGGCGCTTGGCATGTTTTCAGTTGCAGCATCATGGTAAGTTCCTTCGGGGCTCAATCGTCAGGCCTCCCCCTTTTGTGCAGGAGCGCGACGAATTGCGATATCACCTCAGGGTACTTCGCCACGCAGTCGTTGGGGATGTGGACCAGCGCCAAGCCCTTGCTCGCCAGATAGGCATCGCGGCCCTCATTGTCCTTGGAAGCGCTCCCCTCCCCCTCCACTTCAAGGACCAGCCAGCCGTCGAGCACGGCGTCGGGATGGTAGGTCTTCTGTTGCAGGGGGAGCTTACACCGTTCGCACATCCCTTCCTGGCCCGTCTCGCGGCCGCACTGCTGGCATCGATACTTGCCATCTATCGGTTCGTAGTGGCTGTAGTCGGGATAGAGGCCAGGGATGTAAGAAAGAAGACTCTGCAGTCTGCTCTCCGTCGGGGTGTTGGTCGCGATCCTGTGGGCTGACGCTGTCTCGCTGAGGCCCTTGCCGTAAGGTTCGGGCTTGTTGGAAATGTTGGAATCCTTGGAAACACTGGAATCCGTGCTGGCTGCCACCGTGGCAGCCACCGTGGCCTGACGCTGGTCCTTGAACTCGCTCGGCAGATAGCGGTAGATGCTTCTCTCGGAGATGGGAAAGTCCTCCTTGAGCCTTGCCACGATTCGGCCCGGCTCGATTCCCTCCTTGGCGAGTTCCTTTGCTGCTTCCGATAGGACATGCGCCCACCACTCGGGGGACTTGGCCTCGGAGATGTTGTCGGCGGTGGCTATCTGCAAATGCTCATAGTAGGACTTGACCTGCTTCTCGATGACGGGCCACTCGGGGACCGCCTTCAGCCTAGTGTTGCCGGAGGCTATGCCGAACTGGGTCTTGACAACCTTGCGGATGGGGCCGTATTTCTGGTAGCTCTCTCTCAGTTCGCTGATGATATCTTCGCTCAAGCCTTGATTGGCTCCTTGATGGCGGCCTTCACGGTGTCGGCTATGAAGCGGGCTATCGGGTAGGGAATCTCCGCCCTCCTTTGAGACGCTTCTACATACTTTAGATGTTTGAAATCGTCGTTCAACTTGCCATCGGGAATGAAATCGACCGACCTCATCGGCAAGGGAAGGTTCGTCCACAACAGCCTGTTGGCCCAGCGGCTCATTCTGAAGACCATCTGCGCCTCAAACGGTATGAACCTCCTTGAGCGATACACATTCTCAAGGGCGTAGAACCGGGGATGTGCTTCTCCTATCACCCTCAAGGCATGGCCGAACAGTTCTATGCCTCTGCATGGGTCCGGGGGTTCTCGATCATCTCGGGTCTTGTTGGGACCGCTCGCCGTTGAGAAATCGTTGCATGGAGGAGAACCCACCACAAAATCATACCCCTTAGCCGGATGGAACTCTCGGATGTCCCTGAGAATCAGATTGCCTGAATAGACGCCCGTATCAAGGATGTCCACCCCATCAACAGAGTCGCCGTCCTCAACGAATGGCTTAGACCAACCCCCGCGCCCACAGAATAAATCGAGAATCTTCCCCTCACTCAACGACAGACGCCTCCTTGCCGCAACGCCTCAACGCCGCAACGAATCGGAATGGACAGTCCGAATAGACAGGGACTCTTGCTTCAACAAGCTCTATCTCGTCGCCAGGCTTGAGCATGCCATTGTGGGAAATCCAGTTCCCATGTACAAGGAATTGCTGTTCTTCGCCCTCTACCTCAAGGAGCCACCACCAAGGATAATTGGGTTCTGCACTTCCGAAGGCTCTCACTTTCAAAGAAACTCCCTCTCGACAAGAATGTGGTTCTCAGAATGTGGACAGAATCCATAGAACCCGATTGCCTGGTTGCAGTTGTGGCAGAGGACCCTGTACCCATCGGGGAAGTTCTGTCTCACGAGCCAGCGGTAGAACACAATCCCGCCTCTCATTCTGAGAGCCTTCCGGTGCCTCACACCACCGCCTTTGATGTGGTCAACCGAGAGGAATTCGGTATGCGTCTCTCCGCAACACGCACACTTGGGAGGGATGCCCGAATAGTGTTCTAGAACGACTATCTTGACTCGCATTCTGTAGATTCTTGCGAGTTGAGCGACGCGCTTTCTGTTCAATCCTCTCCATCTTCTACTCCATTCCCTGTGGTATGTCCGATAGCACACCCGGCAGATGGAACCTTCTCGTCGCCTAACTCGGTTCGCGTCAGAAAGTCCAACTCCGCATTTCCTACAACTGGGTGCCGCCTCGAAGGAGGCGACCTTCATTTCTGCAGATACCTCTGAAGATGACCCTTTGGTGAAAGATAAACTTCGTAGTTGCCTGCCGACAGCTTGTACGATCCCTTGGTCGTCCTCTCGCCCGTCTTCCTGAAGTGCTCCGCTATGGCGGCGGGAACCTTGTCGGCAGGAACCCACTTGTCGACCTGTGGATAGTCGGAATCCTCCCAGGGGAGGTTGAGGATGTCGTTGATGCTGACGCCGGACTTAGAGGACTGTTGCTTCGGAGGCTGCTGAGCGGTGGCCGTCGGAGTCGCGGGGTTGCCGGAAGCTCGCCTGTGGCCGAGGATGAAGACCAGCTTCTCGCTCCGCTTGACTACGCCCTGGTGGTCGACCTCATCATTGGTCAGCTTCTCGATCTTGACGACCTCCCACTCCTTGGACTGCCTGAGCTGGGCGTCAGCCATCTGGACGCTCGGAAACTCCAAGAGCGAGTCGATGCCTTCATAGTAGCGAGGCTCGGTCATGCGCAACACCTCCGATGGCAAGTCCCGTCCTTGGCAAGCAGAGAACCGCACCTGCAATGCCTTCGAGTCGTCCGCCTGAACTCTCCTCCGAAGCTCATGGGAACCGCTCCATCAGCCCGACAAGGAAGAGCGCGATGAGCAGGGCGAGGTGACCGAAGGTCATGGGGGAATCTCCACCCGCTCACATCGTAGGCATTCTCTCTGTGGGCTAGACCAGTTGTCCGTCACGTGTCCGTATGTCCAGCGATGGCCGAGAAACCAACAAAGCACCGTCTTGAGATTTCCTTCCGCAACCGGAAGAACCCGCCACTTCGCTCTGGTCATGAGGGGAACTGGCCTCTCTGCCCTCGGAATAGGACCGTACAACATGTCCATGTTCGGAGTTACTACGGTGCCGACAGTTTTTCCAGTGGTCCTTTTGCCGGGCTTCATCGATGTGACCCCCCCAAGAAGGATGCTCATGCCTTCTCGACCCTCACGCTGCCGTTAGTCCATGTCCGGGTTGCGTGCTGTCCGTTGTGACCCTCGGCTCTGCTGCATTGGTGGACCATCGAGAAGCCTTCGGTGCAGGGAACGGATTCGTCGCAGTAGCCCAAGCGTTCGACCTTCTCTCTTTCGAACCAGTAGACGGGCTCGCGGGTCCTCATGCGTGAGACACTCCACGTCTGTTGAGCTCTGCGTAGTAATCCAGCGTCTTGATGCTGCCGTTCTTGACCTCAGCCTTGAGTTGCTCGACGGAGGACCTCTTGACCAGGGTCTCGGCCTCTTCGATATTCTTCGGTCTTTCTCCGCCTCCCCGCGTTATCCCGTGGTAGCGCCCGCCGCAAATGCAAGCGCATTTCGGTTTCCTCGCTCCGTGGCATGTTCCGCTACAGGTGCGTGCCCGTCCTTCATTGCCTACCTTCTGGGATAGGATGACGGTCATTTTGCTAGGCTCTCCTTGATCTTCGCCGTTGCGTCAGCCAGAACCTTGTCGAGGTCGTTCCCTGCAAAGGTCTTCTTTCCGAACGAGGACAGAGGGCTGAGCTTCCCTCCACGCGAGACCACCGCGATGTACCCCGACTCTCCCTTCGTTATCTCTACGGTGAGCGTCTTCATGCTTTCTGCTCCTCCGCTATCGTCTCTGCTATTTCGTCGAGAACCATTTTGAGGTCATCCACCGAATAGCGGGCATCCCATCTCGAGTGAATCTTGAATTTGTGTTGAGGGAAGTCTTGGTAGGGTCTGATTCGCTTGATTGAGAAGTTGCCCCCCCACAATTCGACTTTTGACTGCATCCTTTTCATGGGTTCGTCTTCTCCTTGAGCCGCTTCTGGAGCTTCTGCAGCTTGTTCATGTAGAATAGGGCCACCAAGGCGATTGCTACCGCGACGGCGTCCTCGGTCAGGAGGAAGTAGTTCACTTCGGGCTCCTCCTCTTGGATTGCGAAGCAGAAGAGGGAGGATTATGCGGGCCCTCAATGTAGGCTCCTCCCATTTTAAGCAGCTTTACCCTCTGTCGGTACTCTTCTGCCCATCTGTGCATACAGGTCTTGCATCTCTTATGGCCCCGACTGAGAGCGTACCGGTCAAGATTGTCTCCTGCCAGAAGATGGCCCCACTTACAGTGGGTTTGTTTGGCTCTGCAGCCCCTGAGGCTGTTTGTCCTGTTGGTGACGGCCTCCATATGTTCGGGGTTCACACAGGCATGGTTCCGGCAGAGATGGTCAATCTGAAGGCCTGACTGGATTCTGCCCTTCGACAGTTCGAAAGCTATTCTGTGTGCCCTGTGGCTCCGAGCTCCCAACCAAAGAAACCCATAGCCCTTGCGGTTTCTTGTCGCCATCCAATTCCAGCATGTGCTAGTCTTCTCAACCTTCGGCCAAAAGCGGGCTTCTACAGTGGCTCGTGGCTCAAGGCCTAGGTCAAGAATCGAGTCGATGCGTATGCGCTTGTGATGGTGGGGCGGTGTAGGCGTGGCCTCAACGCCTCGTTGCAGAAGAGAAGTGGAGGACGACACTCTGCTAAACTCGCCCTCCTTAGCCACTACCATCCCGACCGCTACTTCTGGGTCGGGCAGAGTCGGCAACCCGTGGCTTTTGGCCTCTTCTCTCCTGTCACTGGGTTCATCCATTCTATTGGTGATATTCGGGTAGTCCCCCAATGAGTCCCTATGGGATGATGCCTCCATAGGCTCGCCGCCCTCAATGAACGCGAGAGGAATCATTTTTTGGTCACCTTTTGATTATCATCATGGCCGAGTATCCTGTAGAACTCAGCTTCATAGCGGTCCAGTTCTGCGCAGAGTTCGGCGTTGGATAACTGGTTGACTGGCTTCTTGTTGAGCCACTGTGAAGGGGCGACTGTGCTCATGCGGCGACCACCTTCGGATTCTTCTGGAAGGCTTCCGTCAGGACAAAGTAGAGACGATTCGCAAGTTCGTTTATCTCCTCATTCTGAAGGTCAAGGAATCCAGACTCTGTGAGGATTATGATTTGTTCAAGGAGGGACTTCTGACTGTCCCCTGCGTCCAAGCGGGGACGGATTTCATCGATTGTCTGTGCGTCCTCTTTGCTTAGGGTTTGACCTCTGAAGTGAGAAAGCGAACTCGGAAGAATAATCTCCCTGCCGGTCGTTGTTGATACTAGCCTCTGACCACAGAGGCGCTCTATCTCAGGCCCCCTCATGCTGAGGAGTTGCCCGATTTTGACGAAGCTCAGGCCCTCCTCTTTGAGGCGCCTCATTGCTCCTATCTTGTCATAGAATGATAATGGCCGTCCATGCTTTGCGTTCCTGCTTATCGCCTCGGACTGGGCCTCAATGATTGAGATAGTTCCAAGATGGTCGATTGAGGTAGTCATTTTCCCCAGGGCCTTGAGTGCTGCTAACCTATGCATTCCGTCAATCAGGACATTCTTCCCCAGTTCTTTGACATCAGCAGCGACTATCGGCGGGAAGGGACATTCGGCAAGCATTGCCTCCTTGATGTTCTCCACCCAGCGCCAATCCGTCCCTGCGAGTCTTGGGTAGACGGATTTCTCGACTCGCACTTCTTCAAGTGAAACTGTCCTAATCATGATTCCCTGCCTCGCCGCGCCATGCCGGACCCTGCCGGACCGAGCCATACCACGCCTTGCCTAGCGTAATGCCTCCCTGCCCTTCCTTGCCCTGACACGCCTCGCCGTGCCGTACCGTGCCAAGCCATGCCAAGAGTAACGCTTCCTTGCCCCGCCATGCCCGACCTGGCCGAACCTGACCCAGCCATGCCGAACCCCGCCAGGCCACGCCTTGCCCAGTGTAACGGTCTCCTTGCCTCGCCATACCACGCCACGCCGAGCCCAGCCCGTCCTGGCCTTGCCTTGCCACGCCGAGCATTATCCCTGCCTTGCCTCGCCTTGCCAGGCCTAACCCGGCCTTGCCCAACTGTGCCTGATTCAACCTTGACCGACCTCCTCCCAGTCAGTGAGCTCGAATGTTCCGAAGGGTCCTTTCTTCTGTGGCCGGTAGTCAAGGACCCCAACAGACTTACCCGCCATTGAGAGAATTTCCTTCACAAGCTCGGGGGGCATCAAGTCGGAATCAATCGTTAGTTTGAAAGCGAGTGACCAGTCGTCGATTCTTGCGCGCGACCTGATTATCCGGCCCACGAATTTGAGGACAACGCTTCTGGTATCGATTTCGTATTCTGTCTTGCCGAGTGGTATCTGGAGAGGTTCAATCCTCACGGCTGCTGCTACAATTTGGGCCGCTGACATCTTCCTGACGCGGTAGAATTTTGCAGCGCCGAGAATCGTGCCGATTATCGCCTCTGAGGGTACATAGAGCCCTCCATCTTTCATACGATAGGCGGATGCTTCTGCTTCTATCTCGGGCGCCACTATTTCGCCGGTCTTGCGTCCCGTTTTCTGAACGAGCATAGAGGCCGGATTATGCATCAGAAGGGGGGTCCGCCCCTCAATCCTTACAGTGAAGGTCCTCAGACTTGTCCTCGCAACTTCTACATTCATTTGTCCTTACCTCCCACAACCTCGGAGAGAGCCTCCCCGAACTCCTTCGTGGTCTTCCGTAAGTAGGCCTTCCAGGTCGAGAGCTTGAACGGGTCGGGCGTCTGCTTCTGCTGGTCGCTCATTTCACGGGGTCCTCCCTGCTCAAGCGGATGTTCTTCAGGTAGTGCTGTTTGCCTTCAATATCGATAATCGTCTTCTCTTCTCCGTCGTACCCTACAACAACGCCGACTTTCCCTTGCTCAGTCGTCAACTGCTGGCCTCCTTTTTTGACCTCCACAAACATAACTTGGCAATCCTTGAAACAGAAGAAATCGGGGAAACCGGAATGGTAGACTTTCCATCCCTCGGCCTCTAGTCGTTCTTTCGTTTGGGCCTCGGTAGGGGTCATTTCGCGGGAACCCCCACGAGCTTCAGGGGCTCTGAGCCGAGCTTGATGCGGATGGCCTCCCGGATGAACTCGGCGCGGTCAGAGTACATCCCTTGTCTGACTAGAGTATCGATGTTGCCAAGAAGTTCTTCGCTGAGCCGTATATTGACCTGCTTGCTCACGCTTTACGCCCGCTTGCGTATGCTATACATTACTATTTAAGTTTGTATAACGTAGGCTATACCATGGAAAAGCCGAGCGCTGTTAACGAACAGGTGAACCTTCGGCTGAGCCAAAGCATGATTCGGATGGTGGACAAGGCCATCAAGGAGGGATACGCCAACAGCAGGAGCGAGTTCATCAGGATGGCAATCGTGGAGAGGCTTCGGTCGCTAGGCTTGCTGACCAACGACTAGAGCGCATCGTCGAGTCCGAGGAGCCTCAGCTTCTCGTTCTGATCTAGGGAATCCACGAGCGACCTTACCGAGTTTTTGATTTGGCCGACCAGGAAGTTCTCGATATTGGTATCCTCGCAGTACCTCTGACAGAATCGGACTATGCGCTCGTCCAGTTCCAGTTCGACTTTCATCGCTTGTTCAGATGTACTACTAGGTAATATAGAAGGCGAATCCTGCAACCGAATCAGGGGGGAGAGGGCTTTTCGGACTTGAGCCTGCGCTCCATCTCCGTTATGATCGGCTGCATCTTCTGTATGACATCAGCCAGCTCCCTCGTCTTCTCCTTCTCCTCGAGAAGCTCCAGTCTCGTCTGCTGGAAGTCTGCGCGGTGCTCCTTGTCCTTGGATTCGATCTCCACCTTGAGCTTGAACTTCTCGTCTACCGACAGGTAGGGAAGGGCCTTCAGGTACTCCTCTTCGAGATGCTCCAATGTGGGCTTGTAGTACGAGAGGAAGTGGCCCATCAGGACCTCCACGTCCTCCCCCGACATAGCCCTAGAGGCCTGGGTCAGGTAGAACTTCCTGAGGCCGTGGACATTCTTGAACTCCGACTTGACGCCGAGGGTCTTGATCCCCGCCTTGATCCACAGGCGGTATATCTCCGACTGGATGGTGTGCGTCGACAGGTGCCGTGGTCTAGATTTCTGGTATTCCCTATCGCGGACCAAGGGAGAGCTGGGAATGATCTTCTCGAAGGCCCGCCTCTCCCTCTCCTGCAAGTAGGAGTCAAGAGCGTCCATGGCCTCCCTGGATACGAATGTGTTGTACTCCTCGGATTCTCCTGCATAGACCCGGACGAGCCCTATCCCCGAAGAGAGGCGCTTGACGTGCTCGACCCTGAGGTACCGGAAGGCCCCGACCCTGAGCCCGCCTGAACACATGAAGAGCATCGTCACCCTCTCTCGGGGCATGGCGAAGTCGAAGGCCTTGCGTATCTCCTCCACGAGGGGTCCCCTGTCCAGCGAGACCATCCGGGCTCGGGGCGCCGTCGCCTTGACCCGCTTCCAGTTCAGGGGGACCTCATAGAAGTCGAGGAAGGACTTGACCATGGCGAGGCGGACTGATACGGTGGCGGGGGAGAGCCTTCCCTTAGCCTTGATCACAGCGTCGATCAGGAAGTCCTCGGCCTCCGCCCTTCTGGACTTCGTGATGTCAAGGAACCTGTCGGGGTCCTCTACGAGGAGCCTGATGTTCCGCGCGTATCCTTCCTTCGTCTCTTCCGCCCGTCTTGAGGAGATGAACCTTAGGAAGGGAGAATCCAAGCGCTGGCCGTTATGCGTCTACCTCGCTGGTGATATAAACCGCAAAAGTTCAGCGGTTATACGTGTACCGCTTCGTCACGTGGTGGTAGACCCTTCTCCAGACAGTTAGGTTGAACGCGACGATCAGAACCGTCATTGATATCACTGCCAGGGTCAATGTGAGATAGTCGGGTTTGGCGGTCGCTAGGACGATCGTCTTGCCAATTCCAGCTCCCACTTGGGTCAAGAGGGTCGTCGAACCATTAGGATTATTGACTGTGAAGTATTCTGCGATGATTAGGGCGTTCCAGGCTCCCCCGATTGCCGTGATTGAACCTGTCACGAATCCAGACAGAGCGCCCGGGATGTACACGTTCCTCCAGGCTGAGAGTCTGCCGACATTGAAGACTCGAGGCAGTTCCTTGATTTCCGCAGGCAGGCTCCTGACGCCAGCCATCACGTTGAAGATGATGTACCAAATGGTTGCGAGGATTATGACGAGCGCCGCTACTGCCTCGGAGGAGTGCCCCAAGATGGGAATCAGGACAATTGCGGGTAACAGGATTGGTGCGGGAATGGAGGCTATCACTTCAAGAACTGGGGAGACGAGGTCGTACAGCTTGGAGCTGAGAGAAACTACGATTCCCAGGGGCAGTCCTATCGAGACTGAGATCGCGTAGACATACCACACCCTGACAAACGAGGCTGCTAGGGCGTAAAGAACTGAGACTTCCACCGAGCCAATTCTCGAGAATGACGGCAGATGCTCAAGGCTAACGGCACCTGCACTGATCACATTCTCGAGCAACAAAAGGAAAAAGAGTCCGAGGAAGATCAGGACGGCGTATCTGAAACCTCTCCTGAACCTCGAGATCGCAGAAGTGAATCGGTTGACTCCCCTTCCTTGGGTCAGGAGGAAGAGTTTTGATACGGCGCGCTGGTTCACCCAGGAATAGAACTTCATTATGGAGTCGCTGCGTTGTTCGCGCGGCTCCTCCATCATCTTGAACTTCTCCGACCAAAGCGCGAACTCTCTCAGGAATATTCGCATCCAGACGACCACGGCCAGAATCAGGCCGACGATTAGAAGGGTGTAGTTGGCGTAGTCTCCAGAACTGAAGAAGCTGGTCGCGCCGATTCCAATGCCGTATGTGACGGAGATCTTCTTCGAGCCCAGTGCAATAATCTCGCTCGCCACCAGGAAAAAGAGACCGACGGCCCAAGACGTCTGAGCATTGTACGCTATCCGACTCAACGAGGCCGGAATGTACAGCGACTTCGTCTTTTGCCATCCGCTGGTACTTGACATGTTGAGAAGGTCTGCATAATCCTGCGGTATCGCTTTGACGGCCTCGTAGACTCCGAAGGCTATGTTCCAAGACATGCTGGTGAAAATGAGAACAATGACTGCCAGATTGGCGCCAAAGGCATTGGGCATAACTCCGTAGATCGCTAAAATGACGAACGGAAAGAACCCAAGTATCGGGATTGACTGAAAGATATCGAGAAGTGGCAGAATTATCGCTTCGGCTCTCTTGTTCCGTGCCGCGGTAATCCCGACGGCCAGGGCGAAGAGGATACTCAGCCCCAGCGCGAGTATCATCCTGATCCATGAAGCGACAATGTCGAGGGCTATCGGACCAAACTCGAGGGACGGCGTTAGCTTTCGAAAAGCGCGTCGAACTGGTGGCGTATTTACGGGTTCTCAGGTCAACCGATGTATGGAGTGCTCGACGAGTCGAATCTGTGTACGGTTTCGTACATTCCTTTGTCCCTGAAGGCTGCGAACTTAGGCAGGTCGGGAAAGAACTGGTCAAGAGGCCTGACGGCCATGTCACCAGCTAGGTGCCTTCCCCCGAAGAATGCGCTCGATATCTGTCGGCTCATCACTCTCACTCGCTCGTCGCTCTCGAATCCGAGCGTGTGGAGGTACTCGTGTAGTAGAATCATGAAGATGTACGAATTCGCTCTCGTTTTCGACTTTGAGAGCTTCTGAACTATTTTCAAGAGATTCCGGTTCATCACGATGGTGTTTGACCCCATCTGGTGATATGCTCCGACGTTGTTGGGAATGTCGCCAAGGACCAGCGTGAGACCCGCCCTGTGCCTGCCAAGACTTCTCTCCGTCGCCGCTTTCACCATTTCAAATATCGTATCGAACCCGCTTGCAGATGCGAGGGCCCTCCTATTATCGGCGTAATTCACTCTTGGCTGATTGCGGATGCTTGTAGATAAACTCCTCTGACAAGCGAGGCTGATCTCGGTCTGCCCCCCAGGACTTCTGAGGTTCGACGCTTAGAACTCCGTTGACGCACATGAGGAATCCCTTCGAGAGGGCAAGTGAATCAGCGATTCGGTCATCTAGAGCCTTCTGAAGACTGTCACGATTAACCGAACCACTGGTCATCCATGTCCTTCTCTAAATTGTCCAGTTCGAAACCGACGTCCTCCCATCGGAATCTCTTCGGAATAAGGCGCTGCATCCCAGCCATGGAAGCCATGTTAGAACCTAGGTACTAACATTGCTTGATATCGACTATGGACTGCTAAACTTGACCTATGCTTTGCGACACGTTGACTAAATCAAGGTTAAATTGCCGTTATAACCGTGGATTGCCTATGCCTGTCATCTTCCGGGTGAAGCTGGGGAAGACAGGGAACAGCCTGAGGATCACTGTCCCGCGTCCGATTGTCGAAGGTTTCGGATGGAAAGAGCGGGACGAGATTATTCTCTACGTCACTGAGCAAGAAATTACTCTGAGAAGGCTACAGGATGTTGAGAAGAAGTCGCGCGACCGCCCTGCCTCGTAAAGCGCAGGACAGAATCCTTCTGCCTAGCTTGGCGCTGCAACCGCGCGCGCTACTCCATAAATACTGAGTCAATACAATCATACCAAACCATCTTTCACAATTGAGCAGTTCTCTTGTAAGGGACCGAGGCGGCATTAGAGTTGAGCAGAATGGAGTCCGCGCCCCAGCTGCGAAGACCGCTAGAGATTTCAACCCGAGGGAAGGACTACTCCTTGATCGCTAGCCTGCCAAAGAACAGCTCCTCGCTAGCCATCAAGGCTGAAGAGGCTGGTGCAGATGCAGTCATGCTGAATATCGAAGGGGATGAGGGCTCCTCCCAGGGTCACTATGGGAGCTACGACCTCCACGACGTGTACATCAACGACGTCATCTCCACTGTCTCAGTTCCCTGCGGCTTGTTCATAGGAGGGGGCAGGTATATCACCGAGGAGTATTGGGAAAGGATAATGTCGAGCTCCTTCGGTTTCATTGAGATGTACGCCCATCTGATGCCACTCTTCGTTCTCTCCGACGCTAGAGTGAAGAAGATTTCTTCCATCGCAACGGGCTACATCCTCGAACAGGTCAGCCAGCTGTCCGGCATGGAAGGAGTCGACGCCATCGATGTAGCCACGGTCCCACCCCAGGCCAGAGGAACCCCCTTCAGCGCCCTCGACTACGCAACCCTTGGCGTGATATCGAATCTGTCGACAAGACCTCTGCTCCTAAGGACCCAGAAGAGGCTCACTCGATCAGACATCGGAAAGATCGTCTCGTTGGGTGTGAAAGGTCTCGTAGCCGACCCCTGCATCTTCTCGGGGACGGATGAAGCGTATAAGGACGAGCTGGCCAGCCTAAGCTCGAGGCGACTGGCGTTTGAAGAACACTAAGATTCAGGCCGTAATCCTCGCCGGTGGTATGGGAACTAGGCTGAGGCCGTATACATTCCTCCTCCCCAAGCCGATGTTGCCTGTTGGCCCGAAGCCAATACTCGAACACATCTTGGATTGGTTGAAGCAGAATGAAGTCACGGACGTTGTCGTGTCGGTCGGGTACCTAGGGAAGATGATCAAGGACTACTTCAAGAGCGGACGCGAGTGGGGGATGAAGATTGAGTACGTCACATCTCCCCCGTTGGGCACGGCTGGGCAACTAAAGGCGGCCGAGGGCAAGATAAGGGGAAGGTTCGTCTGTCTATACGGTGATGCCCTCCTAGAGATGAACCTAAGGGAGGTCGTTGACTTCCACATCATGCATGATGCGTTGGCCACAATGACGCTGATGAAGTACAGCACGGAGTTGAAGTACGGCTTCATGGAGACGGATAAGGAAGGCCTGCTGACGCGCTGGAGAGAGAAACCAACTGTGAGCGGTAACATCAATATAGGGTGTTTCATCATGGAGAAAGCCTTCCTCGATTACATCCCTAGTCGGAAAATGTTCGGGATGGACCAGGCTTTCGGGAAGGCAATGGAATCGGGCGCCAAGGTGTACGGCATCAGGGTTGATGGTCGCTTCACCGACATAGGAGACAGAAAGGCATACAGAGAGGCCAACGACGAGTACCTGCAGAAGATGGGCAAGGTGCTGTAGTTAGTTGAAGCTGGTCATCTTCGAGGATGACGCGGGTGAGGGCTTCGGCCCGCTGACCATGCTCAGGCATGTGGGCCAGCTGAGAAGAGGCACAAAGACTCTATTCGAAGCGCTACGGGAAGACATTGCCGATGCAACCGATCTGATTCTGTGGGGCCGGGACTATCTGAGTGAGGTCTGCAGGGAGGCTACAGGGGCAAGTTACAACAGCAGGGTTGAAGGCCTGGTGACCTTCGTCAACGCTAGGGCGAGGCCGGGGAGACTGCTCATTGATCTGACCTCCAGGAAGCCACCCTTCGTCGCCTTGGCCGGGAATCAGATAGTCGCAGCCAGGCTCCGGGCGACAGAGATGACTCCACGTCCGATAGGCAAGAAGGACTCTGTCAGGATTAGCAAGACCGTTGAGAAGCTAGAGACCCCTGCGGACAGTCTTTTCAACGGATACTGGGATCTGGTCCAGACCAACGGACTCGCGATCGCTGAGCAGGCAAAGCATTCTGAAGACCCACTTTCGCTACGGAGCACCATCGAGGTCAGGGGGTCACGTTCGAATCTCAGGATTGACGGCAGAGCGGACGTCGAGTTGCACGCCATGTTCGACACAAGGCTGGGTCCGGTCGTTGTGGAGGAAGGCGCTTCGATAGAGAGTTTCTCCAGGGTCATGGGTCCTTGCTATATCGGACCTAGGACCAAGGTCCTTTCGGCACTGATCGGCGGGGGGACCTCCGTCTTTGAGGGCTGCAGGGTGGGCGGTCAGGTCGAAAACTCCATCATCATGCCCCACACCAACAAGGCTCACCACGGGTACATTGGCGACTCGTATGTCGGAGAGTGGGTCAACCTGGGAGCTGGCAGTACTTTCAGCAATCTGAAGAACACCTATGGGAACGTCAGGCTTTCCCTGAGTGGTAGGACGGTTGATTCGGGGACAATCAAGCTGGGTCCGGCTGTGGGTGATATGGCCAAGGTGTCAATTGGTACCCTCGTCTACTCAGGCGTGCTTCTCGGAGTCGGGTGCCACGTTGCTGGTCTGGCCAGCAAGAACGTGCCGAGCTTCACTTTCTCAGACAACTCAAAACGCATGGTGGAGCTTCAGCTTGAGTCTGTATTGGAGACACAGCGGAGGATGATGGAAAGGCGTGGGCAGACACTGACCAGGGAAGGCGAGACCCTGATTCGGAGGACTTTTCGGGACACCTCGGAGGAAAGGCGGAAGGCTCGCGTGAAAAAGGGCCGTCTTTCATGAGGACTGCCTACTTGTTCAGGATTTTCGTGGTACCGTGCGGCCAACTCGCATAGGTGGACGCAGATGCGAAGATCACTCGAGAGCTACATGCTGCTTAAAGCGGAACGGGTCCGGGGCTGGTGCACACGGAGCTTAACGTGAATTGAATTGCACGACATCTTCTCACCCGACCGAATCATGAATTTCGACCGAGGAAATGTCCACAGAACCTATGAGAACTGGCCTGTCTTAGCCCGTTCGGGCTTTGACGCGGAACCCGACCTGCCCCGCGTCGGCTTCAAGAAGGTCTACGTCCTGGGTATGGGTGGTTCCGCGGCTGGTGGCGACATCATAGCGAGCTGGCTTTCGAACAGGCCGGAGTTTGAGATTGCCACGTTCAAGGGATATCTCCCTATCACTAACATGAGTGACTCGCTCGCCATTGCCATAAGCGCTTCTGGTCAGACCGAGGAGACTATCGAGATGATGAAGGTCGCTGTACAAAGGGGCGCAGCCACAATCTCAATCTCCGCCGGTGGGAAACTCGAAGAGGTTTCGAGGAAGCTTGGCGTGTCTCACGTCATGATGCCAGAGATCGTCGCCCCTCGCTACATGCTCCCGTTCATAGTCTTCTGCTGCCTCTCGATAGTGGATCGGGGGCTCGGGCTCGATTGTCAATACGAGGCTGGGGACACATTCAGGGAGATGGAAACCGAAGGACGGGAGATTGGGGTCAACACGCCCACACCTAACAACCCGTCAAAGCAGCTCGCGCTATCCATCCTAGAAAAGATCCCAGTGGTTTACGGCTCGAGATCGACGCGCGGCGCAGGAGTCAGGTTCAGGAATGTCTTTAGCGAGAACGCGAAAAGACACGCGATTTATGGCGAGATACCTGAAATCTTCCACAATGAGATAGAGGCGTGGCAGGACCCGAGCCTCGAGTTCGCGCCCATCTTCCTGAGGCACCCAGCTGAGACTGGCAGCGTAAGGGCCAAGACGGATGCTATGGTTGGGATCTTGGCAGATCTGAAGAAAAACCCGGTGGAGGTGAAGGGAAGGGGCAAGACAAACCTCGCCCAACTCGTCACCATGGTCTACAGGCTAGACATGGTTTCCTACTATGTTGCGATTTGTGGCGGACGTGACCCTCTTCCGACCAGGCTGATTGACCGTCTCAAGAGAGAAGTCTAATTCTTATCTTATCCCCACGAGCTGTGCCAGTTCCTTCCTCGAACTCGCGCCGAGGACCTGCGCGGCCCCCTCGGGAGAGACATCGTTTACGTAAATGCCTCCGCCTAACTCCAGCCCCGACCAATTTGGTTTCTTGGGGAGTACCTCAATGTGCCAGTGGATTTGCTTTGTCGTCTTCTTTTCAGAGGAACTATGGAACACCATAGTGAAGCTCGGTGTGTCCAGTGCCTTCGAGAGTCCGCCTAAAGTCGACCTGAGCATCAATGCAAGGTCCATCATCTCTTTTTGTGACAGCTTCAGAAGACTGGTCATGTGCCGCTTAGGGTAGATCCAGAACCCAAAAGGGTGTGTGGAGACCCAAGGAGCGAACGCGATGAAGAAATCAGTAGCCAATATCTGGCGCGGGCCGCCGCTCTCGGCGCCCACGACCTGGCACATCGGGCAGACGCCCAGGTCGTTGAGGGATGCTTGCACAGTGTTTGCTTCTTCCTCCACGAGAGGAGGCACCCTGGGTGTTGTCACAATCTGGATGCTTGGGTGCATGGCTGTAGGACTTCCCTCCCTCTCGGAGTCTACGTATACCAGGACGTAGCTCACCCCCTTCTGGGAGTAGAGCCACCTCACCTTGTCCTGCAGAGACGCCAGGATATTCGTCCATTGCTCGATGTCAATCCTTGAAAAGTGTTGGTCGTGTTTGGGCGTAGCTACGAGGACATAGTGGTACCCCACGGCTGGTTCGCTGTAATGAGGGGGTTCTCCGTAGGAGGGAGGAGCGCTGGGCATCACCACTGGGTTCTTCGACGGAAATATTCTGACCGACCAATTCCCGATGACATCTCCCTCGGAGTCGCTTTGCTTCAAAAGAGTGTCGCCCCTCTTGACAAGCACAAGGTCGGCAGGTGGGGTCATGTCTTCGTTGCCAGGGCAATAGCTGCACTTCTCAGCCCTCGGCTGAAGAACTTGGCCCGGCTTGTAACTCCTGTCGGGTAGGACAATTGACAGCCTATCTGTAAAGTAGTCTTTTCTGATTTCCACCATCGGCGCGGGCAGAGGATGCCCACCCGATATTAGGGTTTGGAGGGTCCTGGACACGAAAGGGAGATAATCCAATCTGTGGAAGACCTCAGCGCGCAATGAAGATAGGATACGTTCTCCTCGACGGCTGCGCGGACAGACCGAGCCCGCAGTTGAATTTCACCACTCCCCTCCAGGCAGCGTACACACCGAACTTGGACCAAGTCGCTCGAAGATCCAACCTGGGTAGGGTGGTGACCGTCAAACGGGGGGTGGCCCCCGAGTCCGACATCGCAGTCTTTAGCATGCTGGGCTACTCGTTTGAAAAGGGATACCCTGGCAGAGGGGTCATCGAGGCGGTCGGGTCGGGCCTCGAAGTTCGCCCGGGCCAACTTGCTCTCAGGGCAAATTTGGCCTCGGCGAAGGGGAGGCGGATCGTGGATCGGCGCGCTGGTAGGAACCTCACACAGAAAGAAGCCACTCAGCTAGCCGATGATCTGAACGGAATAAGGTTGAGTGGAGCGGAACTTGAGTTTCGAGCCACTCTTTCGTACAGGGGAGTTTTGGTCATCAGAGCGGATCAGCCTTTGTCGGCAGAGGTATCGAACACGGATCCAGCATATGCAAAGATAGGTGGATTCGGTGCGGCAAGGCCCACCGTCAGGGGTGAGAGTATCTTGGTTTCGAGACCAGAATCTAGAACTTCTGCAGCGAAGCGAGCAGCAAGTTTGATCAACGAATTCACTGCAAAGAGCCTCGATGTCCTTTCCGAAAGCCCGGTTAACCGGGAGCGCGTGCGGGAGGGGAAACTCCCCGCCAACTGCGTTCTCCTACGTGACGCGGGTGACCATGTGCCTGTGGTCGAATCTTTCAAGGATAAGTTCGAGATGAAGGGAACGGCCTTGGTCGAGATGCCAGCAGAAGTTGGCATAGCGAAGCTCCTTGGGATGAAGATGGTGACAGTAAGGGACAGAAACGATTTGAAGGAGAAGGCGACCTTATTCGCGCGTGAGCTGAGGGAGCAGACAGTAGTTTACGTTCACATCAAGGGGCCGGATGAGTTCGGCCACGATGGCGATGCTGAAGGAAAGAAGCGCGTAATTGAAATGATAGACCGAGACTTCTTCTCTGCAGTGACCGACCGGCTAGGCGATTTGAAGGTTGGTGTCTCTTGCGACCATGCAACTCCGTGCACCATCAAGATGCATGCGAGCGACCCTGTTCCACTCCTGATAAGCACCCATTCGAAGGGAGATGGGATGCGCTTTACAGAGAAGGAGGCGAGGAAAGGCTCGCTTGGGGTGATCAGGGGCAAGGACGTTCTCCCGCTAGTTGTGCGGGATTGAGTCGTGCGCGCTCTTCCACCCTCTGTTCCATCCTCGTAGCACGTGACTCACTGAGGAGCTCTGCATCAAGACGCAGTCCATGGGTTGGCAGATTCGTGCTGTCGCACACGTTTGAAGTCCACCTCACAGCTTCCTTCTCGGCCTTCGAGCTCTTTGGCAAGCCCAGAATGTTTGCTTCTTCACTCTCCACCCACCGGAAGTCTTCTAAGCTGGGTCCAGAAGTCTAGGGATACGATGCCTCACTTCGTCTACATGATTGAGTGCTCGGACGGATCTCTATACACGGGATACACGACGGACCTCGAGAGGCGAGTTCGTCAGCACAATACAGGAAAGGGATCGAGGTTCACGCGGTCAAGGACGCCTGTACGGCTCGCATTCACGGAACTCTTCCTAAGCAAAGGTGAAGCCCTCCGGCGTGAATTTCGAATAAAGAGGATGAGCAGGAGCACCAAGCTCCTCCTCTGCTCAGGCTACTCGGGGCAGCGTGCGCACCGTACCAGAGTCGCACGTGCTTAGTGTACCGAGAGAAAGGGATCAGAGGCCATCGGACGAAGGAGCAACCGTAAGTAGTGGCGGAGATTTGGCCTTCTCAGACCAGTCCCATGTCCAGTATCGATGCGAATGAGCACAAGTCCGTTCTGAAGACGGTCAGGTTCTCTGAGTCTTCTGCACGGTCTCTCGAGAAGGAAGCCGCTGAGGAAGGCACGACTGTAAACGCGCTGATCAACTCGATTGTTCATCAGCACTACGAATGGGACAAGAGGTCCAGAGAGGCCGGGTTCACGTCGATTCACAGGGGGGTGTTGAAGGCGCTGGTCGAAGGATTGGATGACAAGACGCTCACTCGAATAGGTCGGGAGGTCGTGCCCGGTTGGTTCGAGGACATGGCCCAGTACTGGTTCCAGGACGCCAGCCCTGAGAGGATTCTGGACACCCTGAGCCTGAGGTTCAAGTTCAACCCCCTGATGCGGATGGAAGTGACGAAGGCAGGAGATGATTACACGGTTGTCTTCCACCACGACCTGGGTTCCAAGTGGAGCGTCCTCGCGGAAGCTGTCGCCAGGGAGCTCGTGAGGAAGTTCTTCCGTACCGAGCCGAAGATCAGTCGGGGGGAATCGGTCGTCACAGGCCGATTCAAGGCCAACCCTCGGAACCCTCCTACCTGATAGGTCGTGGATGTCATCTTAAGACGGAAGCACACACTCCCTTAGTCATCAGCATGACTGCAATTATTATCTTCCGACGGGTGATACTGGCATCGCGCGCGCTCGTGTAGCCCTCGCATCATCGCTGCACGTCTTAGTCAATTCTGGGCTCTCTCCTCCTCAGACATTCAAACGATTGCATCGTACTCATTCCTGAGGAGAAAAGGAAGACGGCAGCCGTTCATAGCTGCCGCTGGAATCTTGCCCTCCTTTGTGTTAAATTGGTTGGAGAGTTTGAGTTCTACTTGCCGACGACTATTTCGATAGAGGAGATGTTTCTCTGTTCTGCGCCTTCGCCAACGACCTCGGTGTTGATGCCGATGTCCTTGATCTGGAATTGGCCGTTGCCAAGCCTCTTGGTGACGATTTCTGCAACGTCGACCGCTCTGCTGATGGCCATTCCTCTCGCCTTCACCACGATTTCACCGGCTTGAGTTAGCTGGATGAGCGCGCTCATAGCATAGCTCATGACCGGCTTCTTGCCGACGAAGATGTGATTGGGTGGCGAGGATCTCTGCATTTGGCCGCTTGGTTGCTGAGGTGCTGTACTTGAGTACGGAGTTGATGTTGGCATCTGTTCTCCAGAGGGTTCCTCTGATGCGTCTGAGTCGGATTTCTTTCTAGGCATATTGGTTGTCCTTGGTCGCCACGAGCGACTTGTCGTGTATTTAACGCTATTCATGTAATAGGACACCTTGTAGTCTGCAAAGGCGCGCGCTATCAGACGAAACCGTGTATGTGGTCATACTTCGCCTTGGTTTAACAGTACCGTAGCGGATTCCTCACTAGTTGGCATCTGGACGCTGAAGCCGCGCGCATGCGATTGCTCTTTTATCGGAGAGGAGCAGAGGACAGGTATTCGACCGGATCGACCCTGTTTAGTGCATCGCCCGTTTCTAGAAACCTTCGGACGTTCTTTGCTGCCTCAAGCATGGGACGCTCTAGGTTCTCACCGAGGGGAACTCCAGAGGTGTGGAGAGTGCCGGAGAAGTTCGGGAGATTCCACGCCTCGGTGTCGAAGGTCTCCTTCCCGCTCCTCTTCCAGAAGACATCCGTCGTGTAGTCGCTCTCAGGTCTTGCGCGCAACCACATGATGAGCCCTTCCTCAGAGACTGTATCGCCTCTCCCGACGTTCACGACGGTGATATTCCCCTTGGAAAGCATTAGCGTGTCATAGTCAATCAGGTTGACTGTCTGTTTCGTCAGTGGGAGGGCGATTGCCATGGCGTCCGCTTTGCCGATTACTCTCCGCAGCTCCTCTATCCCGTATCTCTCGTCGAATAGGTCGGTGGCTTTGAACGATCTTGAAACTCCTATCGTTCTCATGCCGACCGACTTCGACAGCTTGGCTATTTCGGAACCTATTGCTCCACACCCCACCACAAGGAGGGTCTTACCGCTCAGCTTCCTTGGAATGACTCTTTGTCGTCTTATGGGCAAGCCCTTGGCGGCGCCGAGCAGCAAACCCCACCCATGCTCGGCGACTGGTTCAGTAAACGCGCCGGCGTTTGAATAGACCCGAACTCCGTGAGGAAGGGAAGCGAAATCCAATCCGTCGACCCCTGCCGAAAGGGCTTGTATCATCTTCAGGCTCTGCATCTCTTCGAAGAGCGCCTTTCCTGCCCGTGCAGGCCACGCTATCAGGACCTGACACTGGGCTAGAATGAGGTCATCCGCGCTATTCTCAAACGTCTCGAATCCATCGAGAATATCCTTCGCTTGGCTAGAAAGCGTCGCAGTGACAAAGATCTTGTTATTCAAGGTCGACCGTGGGAGCTACTTTACTAAGGCCTTTATTGGTATGTCTTGCGTCGTTCCGTCGGGAAGCGACCTTCTGATCGAAATCGGAAGAGCATCTTCTTCGAGCTCCGCTGTAGCGATCTCGATCGGTCCGCGGTAACCGCCTTCCGTGGAGATGAACGGAGGGGCTCCCATTGCGAGCTGGAGAGATCTGGCTCCGACAATCCTCGCCCTCTCGAACCGCGTCAGTTTAGGGGGCCCGATCTTCACTTCAAACGCCTCGATTGAGGGTTGCCTAGCTTTCCTCTGGGTTTTCACAGGTGACAACAGGAATCCTTGGAGATGTCTCGCCCTCCCGAGTGATCAGATAAGTCTTTGCTGAAGTGCTTGGAAAAGTGCTTAAGCTCGTGGGAACAGGGGCTGGTGAATGTCTGCGAGACCTCCCGCCGGATCGGTTTCCAAGGTCGATTGTCTCGCTTCCTTTCCTGGGGGTGGCAGGGGCAGGGTCGCGCTTTACCGGCATCTTTCTCCCCTTTCGGTTAACGCGATCATTAGGATCCTCCCTGTCGACAGCAGAGTCAATGTTCAGCCAGGGATGCGCTGTCTCTTCACCAGCCTAAAGGTCGGAGTCGAGAAACCCAAGACCTCCTTCGTCAGAGGAGACGTTGCTCTCCTCGCGTCGGGGGGTCTTATCTGCATCTTCGTAAAGGAGGCGAGAAGCGACAGCCTGCTCAACCCGCTCGGGAAGGTCGAAGACGGGCTAGATTTGTTCGAGAGGATGCGGCCGGGCGACACGGTGCGCCTTTCCCTCAGCCAGGTGTCAGAGTCTGAACTGTCCTGACAAACAGGAGTCTGGCGAGTGATACAATGCTAATGCAGAGATGGCATCCGTCTGTGCACAGAGGTCCGTGCGACTGATTACCCTCTGCTCAAGGCGGATGTCTACGTGGCGTGGCTGATTCGGGGTTTGACTACGCTTTCGGAGAAACTGACCAGACCGCGTGTCCGCTGAAGCCGCCGATTCTCGAGATCATCTTCTTGTCTTCTAGGTTGCGGAGCAACCCCGTCGCGATGGACGCATTTACTCCGAGTGCCCTCGACGCGGTGTAAACAGTGATGGCCTTCAGTGGAGATAGGCTTTTCATCATTTCTTCCTCTGTCAACTTGGGAATGAGAAATGGGAGACGCTTCTGCTGTTGGGGTGGCGCCTTTTGCTCTTTCCCCTTCTTGTCTTTCGAGCCGCCTCCTGCCTGCTGATCAGTGTCTCCGGAGTCCTGCTTCTTCTCCATCGAGGCAAGCGATTTCTTCTTTACACCACCCAATGCGTTTCGACATCCACTTTGGAGGACTGGAGATAAGCCTTTTCCCTCGCCGTTGGGAAAGCGGTTTAACCACCTTCTCCGGCACGGGGAGGCCTTGGACTATTCTGCAGTGGCCGAAGCATATGCGAAGATGGAGTCCATCTCGGGGAGGACCGAGATGACCAAAGTCCTGGCGACACTACTAGCTTCTACGCCAAAGAGCGAGCTAAGAGGACTGGTGTACCTAACTCAAGGGAAGCTTCGCCCGGACTTCGAAGGGGTTGAGATCGGCCTAGCTGAGAAGATGGCACTCAAGGCGATCAGCCTAGCGGGTGGGTTCTCTTCAGACGTAGTTCACAACGCGTACTTGAAGGCCGGAGATATTGGAAGTGTTGCTGAGCAGCTGCTTAGCAAAAGGTCGCAGGTGACTCTCTACTCAGAGCCCCTTGCGCTTGAAAGGGTCTATTCAGGCCTGCTCAAGATGGCAGGCCAGTGCGGGCCTGGCTCGATGGAGGCCAAGTTGACTGAGCTTGTCAGCATTCTGAACGACGCATCCCCCCAGGAGGCCAAATTCATAATGAGAGCCGTGACAGGCCAGTTAAGACTGGGCGCGGGAGACTACACAATCCTCGATGCTACTGCGGTTGCTTTCTTGGGAGGCAAGCATGAGAGGGCAAGAGTCGAGTGTGCTTACAACGTCCACCCTGACTTGGGGTTCATCGTCGAGGCCGTGGCTCGAGAAGGTCTTGAGGGACTCAGGAAAGTTAGGGTGGATGTTGGCGTGCCAATTAGGCCAATGCTTGCCGAGCGGCTCGAGTCAGCCAAGGCAATTGTCAAGAAGATGGGCGTAAGGGAGATTGTGTCGGAGTACAAACTCGACGGTGAACGCCTTCAGATTCACAAGTCTGGAGATAATGTGAATCTCTTTTCTAGGCGACTGGAGGTAGTTACGAGTCATTATCCGGACGTAGTTGGCCTGGTCAGAAAACACGTTTTGGCGGAGAGGGCTATCCTCGAAGCAGAGGTGGTTGCCATTAACGAGGAGACGGGCGAATACCTGCCGTTCCAAGAGCTGATGCATAGGAGAAGGAAGCACGGGGTCAACCAGGCCATGGCAGACTTCCCCGTGGCCCTAAACTTTTTCGACCTTTTGTTGATGGCGCGGACAGACTTCACCAGAAAGCCATATTCAGCGAGACGAAAGAGGCTGGAGGAGTTGGTGGAGACTACCGGACGGACGCGGCTCGTCCCGGCGCTCGTATCGTCCGACCCCAACGTAATCGAGGATTTCATGGAGGAGGCAATTCAGAACGGGTGCGAAGGCCTGATGATCAAGGATCGTGAGTCTACATACAGGGCAGGTGCTAGGGAGTTCGCATGGATCAAGCTCAAGCGGGAGTACAGGAGTGTGCTCCCTGATACCATCGACCTCGCCATCATAGGAGCCTTTCAAGGCAAAGGAAGGCGAACAGGGAAGTACGGAACCTATCTCTTGGGGGCATATGACGACAACAGGGACCTCTTCACGAGCGTGGCAAAGGTCGGGACAGGGTTCTCGGACGAGGACCTGGAAAAAATCCCCAAGCTTCTGAAACGGCTGGAAACACGCGTCAAACCTCAGAACGTCGAGTCAAAGATAGTGCCAGATATCTGGTTCAGGCCTCAGTTGATAATTGAGACGATTGCTTCAGAGCTGACTCTCTCGCCCGTTCATACTGCAGCAACGGGATTGGTCAGGCCTGGCTCGGGAATTTCGATGAGATTTCCCAAGTTCACGGGCAGGATTAGGGACGACAAGCGCGCTGAAGATGCCACGACTGTCCGGGAAATCGTGGAAATGTATAGGAACCAAGTTAAGCGAATTGAGTAATGCTATGACCCGAAACGGTCTGGGCTAGAATTCTTGGAACTCAAATTCCTCCCGTAGTGCGCATGCACACGCGCGGCTCCTGACAGCTTCGCATGCACTTATCGTGGGCCGGTCCCGAGGATCTCTTAGCGCGCGCTCGCTGCCTTTGAGCACAAATCCGCATGCATTTCCGGCCTCCTCTGCACCGCCAGCTTCCCTGCGTACTGTGGCCATAGTGTTTATGTCAGACCGATTGCGGGTTACGAGATGACTTGAAGCTGTCGAGGCTATTCCTCATCGCCGCCCTCCTACTGTCGCTCGTAGGTGCTTTCGCGCCTGTTCACGCTGCAGGGTGCACCTCGAACACGGGCTACTATGTCGCCTCCCTGAACGCAGATATCGATCCCGGCGCGGCCAACTTCATGTCCACCACTGTGGCGAATGCCGAGGCCTCCTGCGCTGGCCACATTGTGTTCATCCTGAATACCAACGGCGGAGATGGAGGAAGCATGGAGTCGATGGTCGCTTCTATCTCAAGCTACCAGCAGTGGAACGGGACGGGTCATCTCGGTATTTTCGTGACCCTTGTGGCTCCGCAGGGGGCCTTTGCCTTCTCCGCGGGTTCTTACATCGCCGAGGCTTCGAACGAAATCTACATGGTCAACGGGACCACAATCGGTTCGGCGACCCCTATTGTCTCGGGGATCCCGACAGGCGAAGTGAACTCAACCATGGCAAAGGACATTTCGGCCTTCTCACACTACATGCAGGCTCTGACACAGGCCAATGGAAGGAATCAGACTGCTACCAGCCTGATGGTCACCAAGGGGGTATCCTACACCGTAGCGGAGGCGGTCCAATACGATGTCATCACGGCAAGGCTGAACGCGACTTCCGTCGCCGAGGCTCTCCGAGAGCTAGGAGTCCCCCCCTCTGTTCCCATCAACACGCCAGGAATCAGTTCGACCCTCATTTCTATCTTCAGCAATGCCAACGTTTCTGGCCTCCTCTTCTTGATTGGAGTCTTTGCCATATTCGTCGATATCTTTCATCCTACCTTCGTCCTTTCGTTCGTTGGTGTGGTAGTGATAGCCTTGGCACTCTATGGGCTGGGCCTCTTCGGAGCCTCACCGCTCGCGATCGCGTTGATGGTTATCGGGGCCGCCTTCATTTTTCTCGAGGTCAAGACGCAGCACGGGATTAGCGCCCTCATTGGAGTGATAGTTTTCATCATAGGATTTCTGTTCATATTCCAGTTCCCGCCAGCCTCGGCGTCGAATTCCTCTTTGCCCCCGGCTAACTTCTCCGGCATCCCAGAAATCACTTATGCGCTCCTTGTGGCTCTCGGTGCTGCGATTGTGATAGGGAGTCTCTACCTTAGAAGAATCAGGGCTGGTCTGATGACTAGGCCGAAGGTCTATGATTCGTCAGCAACCATAGGTAAGACCGGCGAAATGAAGACCGATCTTGTTGCGGGTGGGAAGGGTGATGCCCGTATTGGAGCGGAAGAGTGGAGTGTCACGTCGAATCACAATCTCAAGCGCGGAGATCCGGTAAGAGTTATGGCAGTAGATGGCCTGGAACTGATAGTGGAAAAAGTGGAAAAGTGAGCATTATCAGCTCAGCCGCACTTCAGGTGTCAACAGGCGCCACCATCACATACGTGATCTACGCTCTTGTAATAATAATAGTTCTGGCGTTCATCGGCTACAGCGTCAAGATTGTTAGAGAATACGAAAGGCTGGTTCAGTTCACTCTCGGCAGGTTGACTGGGGCAAGAGGGCCAGGGGTTGTATTCGTCTTCCCATTCATAAATCGCGTCAACAAGATTGACCTGCGCGAAAGGTATCTTGAAGTCCCCCATCAAACCTGTATCACAAAGGACAACGCGCCTACCGACATAGACTTCCTGATCTACTACAAAGTGATCGATGCAGCCACAAGCGTAGTGCAAGTGCAGCACTTCGAAGGGGCCTCGATCGGCATCGCGACAACGACGCTAAGGGCCGTGGTTGGAGACATCCCGCTGGACGAGTTACTCGCGAAGAGGGAACAGATCAACCAGGTCCTGAGGACCAAGCTCGATGAAGTCACAGAGAGATGGGGAATCAAGGTGACCAACGTGGAAATCAGAGAGATTCGTCCACCGCAAGATGTTCAGGAAGCCATGGTCAGGCAGATGTCAGCGGAGAGGACCAGAAGGGCGACGGTCACCGAGGCGGACGGAAAGAGAGAGGCATCCATACTGGTCGCCGAGGGCGACAAGAAGTCGAACATCCTGAGAGCCGAGGGCGACAAACAGGCCTCGATCCTCAGAGCGGAAGGATACGCAGGTGCGTTGAATCAGATCTTCGCGGCAGCTAAAGGAATCGATTCCAAGACCATGGTGTTGCAGTACCTGGATACGTTGAAGGCTCTCGGCGCGAGCCCGTCGACGAAATACATCTTCCCTATGGAGTTCACTAATCTTATCGCGCCTCTCACGGACTACGCGAAGGACGCAGGAAAATAGCCACGCCATCAGTCACGCGCGCTTCATGGCGTGAAACCAGTTACCAGTGAGGCCCAGTCTTATATCCTCAACCTCTCAAGGCATGAAGCGAGCGCCTTTTATGTCCGGCCCAGAGAACGAAATCCAGACCAGACGGCGTACCGTGGTAGTTCTCCAAGACGAAATGAGGAGAGTCCTAGATGCCGCAAGGGTCCTTCTGGACGAACATGCGGCTCTCACCAAGGGTGACAAGATGCAAGTCTCCTCTGCCCTGGAGAAGGTCAAGAAAGCTGAGCAAGACGTGGTGACTCTCAGGAGCGCTTTGATCAGGGAGCTCTCACAGGTGGGGACCCTCCTGGTGAACAGGGAGGATATGCTAAGGGCCTCCTTCACCGTGGAAGACATCTTCGGGCATATCAACGGGGTAGCGTTCAAGATGTCGCAGCTATCGCGGGCCTCCGCCAGGAACAAGAGGTACCGCGAGGCGATTACCGACTTGCTCGGTCTCTTGATAGACGGCATCTCGAAGCTCAACGAGAGCGTCAGAGCTCTATCGGTGAACTCCGAACAATCAATGCAGATGGCCGCTCAGGTCCAGCAGATAGAAAGCTCAATCGACTCGAAGTACAGAGGGTATGTGGCCATGACGATGAGGACGGCGACCAACGTTAGAGAGCTGATCGTGGTCAAGGAAGTCCTCGAATCCATGGAGGACTGCGCGGACGCAATGCTGCGGGCCGCAGACGCGAGCACAATCCTAGCGCTAGGTCTCTAGCCATGCCCAGGCAGAAGGCGAAGGGCAGGCTCTTCGAGAATCGGGTAGTGGTCTGGGACATCGAAACCTCAAGGCGCATCTTCAAGGAGGGATATTATGGGAAGCCGCTTGGAGTACCAAAACCGAAGGATTTCGAGTTTGACGCACCCCTTATCCTTGACCTGATGGAGGCCTACTACCTTACCATTAGGAGGGTGATTACGGTTGAGGATCAAGCAGGCAGGGAACTGACCTCGAAGTTGCTCCAGGAGGTCTGTGAGACATCGTACACGGACTTCAGAGACAAGTTCATGGTCTACAAGAAGCTAAGAGAGGCCGGTTATGTCGTCACGCCCGGCATCAAGTTTGGCTCTGATTTTGCAGTCTATGAGCATGGTCCTGGAATTGACCACGCTCCATACATCGTTCAGGTAATGGGACCAAACTCGACAATGACTGCGACCTCGATGGTCAGGTCCGGGAGACTCGCAACCACTGTCAGGAAGCAATTCATAATAGCCATACCGGATCACGGCAAGAAGACCGTAGAGTTCCTCAGATACGATTGGTGGCGGGCATAGGCAGTTGAGCGCGGGGGAAGGCATTCAGGCGACAGACGAGCTAGGCCAAGCGGTTGAGAAGATCGCGGAGGATTCTCTCGTTCTTGTGTATAGAGATCGGAGGAGAAGATGGTTGGTCAGGCCTAGAGACACTCCTAAACTCCACACGCATCTCGGAATCCTTGATGTCTCCTCGTTGGTCGGTGAGGAGTATGGAGTCACCGTGACCACGACCTTGGGTGATGCCCTGACAATCCTGAAGCCGACGATCGAAGATCTCGTAATGAAACTGACCAGAAAGACGCAGGTCATCTATCCCAAGGACCTGGGCTTGATTGTGGTGAAACTTGGAATTCACTCAGGTTCGCGGGTAATCGAGACAGGGACGGGAACTGGGGCGACAACTGCCCTGATGGCTTACCTGGTACAACCAGGAGGGATGGTCTTTACCTACGACATTAACCCTGACTTTCAGGATGTAGCCAGAAAGAACATCGAGAAACTTGGCCTATCCCAGTACGTGACATTCAGTGTGGGTGACTCCAAGGAGGGCCTAAAGGAGAGGGGCATGGATGCCGGAGTCCTCGATGTAGGGGACCCTTGGGAGGTGGTCCGCAGCATGCGAGAGAGCCTGAAGCCTTCTGCCCCAATGGCGGTTATCACACCCACGACCAATCAGGCAGAGAAGCTCGTAGCGAAAATGGTTGAGGAACAATTCGTCTCCATAGAGACCGTGGAGGTCCTCCTGAGGCATCTAGAAGCTAGGGTCGGGATGACCCGACCTTCAAACATCATGGTAGGGCACACAGCCTATCTGACATTCGGACGGAGAACTTCCAGCGCATAATTGTCTCTGACTGCCGAGTAAGCGCGCAGCTCGACCCTCTGAACCGATTAGGTTAGGTTAAGTTAGCCTTCAGATGAAAATGAAATCACCCTCGGCGTTATTATTCGGAGTGCACCCTAATGGTAAGAGGGTAGTGAGATATCATGAGCAGCGCTAGTGCTTCTGAATCGAGGATCTTGCTTGCCAGTAGGGAAGTGACCACCCGGATCATCGCGGTTGCAAATCAGAAGGGTGGAGTGGGCAAGACTGACTTGACCGTAAACATCTCGTGCCAACTGGCCTCGATGGGGCAGAGAGTATTGCTCATCGACATGGACCCCCAGGCGAATGCGACTGACTATCTTGTGGCGCCTGACGTTCCAATAGTGAAGACAGTGGCGGACTTGCTCCTGGACGATTCTGTGACCTTCGACGACGTGGTGATAGAAAATTGCAGGGATGGGCTCGATATCGTCCCCTCCCATCAGGACCTGAGTTCCTGCCAGATCAAGCTCGCCAACGACATAAACATGCAGTTCAAGTTGAAGAGGAAACTCAAGGCCCTCACAGAGGCTAAGCATCAATATGATTTTGTTCTCATCGACACCCCTCCCTCGCTTGGCCTGCTGACGGTGAACACCCTAACTGCTGCCAGTTGGGTAATCGTTCCAGTGCAGACTCACTACTTCGCGATGGAAGGAGTTGGCCAGCTCCAGGAGACGATTCAGAAAGTGAGGGAAGACATCAATCCAGGCCTAAGAATACTCGGGGCGGTCCTCACAATGTACGACAGGAGAACCTTGATTTCGAGGGAGGTAGAAGAAAAAGTGAGAGGTGAATTCAGCGGAAGAGTCTTCTCGACAGTCATCCCCGTGAACGTCAGACTCGCTGAGGCACCAAGCCACCACAAGTCGATCCTTGAATATGACTCCAGATGCAGCGGTGCGAGGGCCTACGAAGAGTTAACAAAGGAGATTCTGTGTTGCCCAGACGTCTAGGCGACAATCCGCTAACTCGGGCGAGAAAGAAGCCGCTCAACGTTACCAAAGTGGATGGAATTCTGCTGCGTGGAACCTACAACGATGTCTTCTTTCGTAGAAGAGCTGGTGAGAACGATTCAGCGGCTATAGGGATGCTTCAGAAGGTTTCCCATCTTCCAGAGATATCGGAGATCTCTGAGACCCCTGAGCTCAAAGAGGCCGCGGTAGTGTCGCGAGTCCAGACTGAGCCAGATGTAAATGTAGCCAGGGAGGTTGACCGTTCTCCGGACGCCACACCGGATTCGAAGCTCAGAAGGGCGTCTTCAGTCGCACCACTCGAGAAGGATGTGCCGATTGAGTCCAAACAGTTAGCCGGAGAGCCTGGGACGCAGGCAGTTTCTGTTTCTGGGATGAAGAAAGAAGAATCGGTTAGCCTTCGTGGCGCATCTCAACTTCCAAATGAGACAAAGGATCAAACCAGTTCCGAGTCCAAGCGAACTGGGGGCTTCTTTAGGCGGCTCTTCGGTCGATTCTAGAATCAACCTCTTCTCCCACTGGAGCACATCCTTCTATCTCGCCCTCCAGAACTTGAATAGGCTACCGCGCTCCGGCCTCACTTCAACGCGAATCGTGCGCAAGCAACAGCATTCTTAGGATATAAGTCCGCATCAAGATGTGTTCGTTGAGACGCCGACACTAGCTGAGATTAAACTCGTGAGCGCGCGCGCGGCTAATACTAACACGATGTCCGTATTCATATTCTAGCTTCTCGATGTTTATACATGTCAAACGGTCATTAGAGGTCCGACTCTATTGAGGCTCAGCTCTGGCGTGATCGTCTGGGTGACAGTCATAGCCGGTATCCATTTCGCGACAGGCGGCTTCGCAAAGCGTGTGGCAAAGAAGAACACGTTGGAGCCGCGCTCGCTTTCGCACCGAAAATTACAGGCGGTTTTGATTGTCTCTACTCTAGTTCTTGCGATGCTCTTCCAGATTCCCTTCGCTCGCTCCCAGGGGGGCGCCAGCATCACGCTCACCCCAGACAGCGGGCCCGTCGGGACGAACGTGGTGGCGACGGTGACCGCGCCTTCGATCGCTTACTCGGGTGGCCCAAGCTTGGCCTGGGGCAACCTCAGCGGTTTAGCAGATTGTCAAGGATCGGACGGTACTTACCAGTGTCCCTTTACGGCGCTCTCGGTTCCGGCTGGGACTTACTCGGTTTGCGCGGACTACGTAGAGAACGGAACCGACGGGGAACCCGTGGGCGAGAGTGTCTGCACCGATTTTGGGGTAGTTCCCGACCAGACCACGACGAGACTTTTTTGCGCGGACGCCGCGAACGACTATGACTTCTGGACGGCCTCCTGGGACTGCTCGGTCTATGTTTCACCGGAGAATACCGGGCTGAGCCGCGGGGAGGGCGACTCGCCGCCCTCCCCCACCGGAAGTGTTCTCCTGACGTCGAACAGTGTGACTGGTAGATTCTCGCCGTCGGCAACGTGTGAGATCCAGGATTACTTCGACTATGGGTATTACCCCTGCACGTTCAGTTACACAGATTCCTATCATGGAGCCATCGACCTCTTGGCGACCTATGTCACGAACCAAAGCGACTACTTCTTCGGAAGCTCCGCGAGTCTGGTCATCCCCTCGGTCGAGGTCCAGTGCGCTCCCAACCCGCTTCACATCGGATCCAACGCCACGTGCGAGGCCACCGTCGCCGGGAACTCCCCGACTGGCGCCGTCAGCTTCCTTGCGAACAGCGATAGTGGCTGGTTCGTCTCAGCATGCACCCTTTCATCGGCCGGTTCTTGCTCGACGACCTACACCGACACGGTCCCGGGCCCGTACACCATCGCGGCCGCGTACAGCGGGGACGAGAACAACGCCATGAGGACCGAGAACACGACTCTGGCGGTCGTCCCTGAAGGGCTGCCTACGTCCACGTCCGTGGACTGCGCCCCGAACCCCGTCAGTGCTGGATCTGAGACATTCTGCAGCGCGACCGTGCACGGGTCGTCGCCGACCGGAGCCGTCATCTTCTCGTCCAGCAGCGAAACGGGGGTCTTCGACGGCGCGGAGTGCAGCATCGGGCCGCAGACCACCTGCGGATTGTCGTACACTGACCCGACACCGGGAAGCTTCACGATCACGGGACGCTACACGGGAGACTTCCACAATGCCGGGAGCAACGCAACCGCAGTTCTCGTCGTCACCAGCGGGTCCGAAAGTTCCCTCGTCGTGGCCTGCGATCCGAACCCGGTAACCGCGGGAAGTGGCTCGACCTGCACTGCGACGGTCGCCGGCAGCTCGCCCACCGGAATTGTCGCCTTCACCACGCTCGGCTCCAAGGGCTCCTTCACGCCCTCGACCTGCAGCCTCTTCGGCGGGACGTGCTCCGTGAGCTTCACCGACAGCACCGTCGGGACGGACAAGATCCTCGCTGTATACAGCGGCGATTCGTCAAACCCCCAGGCGGCCGCGAGCACCGATCTCGTGATTCAGACGGGCGGAACGGTCACGCCGACGACGACGACGGTGTACTGCGGCCCCAACCCTGTCCCCAGCGGCCCCACCGGGTACGATGCCGACGTCCAGTGCACAGCGACCGTGACCGGCAGGTCTCCTACCGGAGACGTGGACTTCGTGAGCGACCCGACCGGAATCTTCAACGGCTTCTACTCGCTCGGATACTGCAAGCTGAACTCTGGGTCCTGCAGCGTAAGCTACTGGAACAGCAGGGACGCGAACATAACCGCCACCTATCTGGGGGATGTGAACAACAACGAAAGCAGCGGGAAGTCCAGCATCACGGTAGAGGTTCGGGACCCGACGACCACCGCCCTCAATTGCACCCCCAGCACGGTCGATTCGGGATCATCCACTCTGTGTTATGTCCTAGTCACGGGGAGCTTCCTACCAACGGGAACCGTGAAGTTCACGACCGACAGCCCCGCGGGGAATTTTGGACCCTCAGACCTCTGTGAGCTGACCGGCAGCACCATGACCGCGTCTGCCTGCCACGTCGCCTACAGCGACGGCTTCTCCGGTTCTTTCACGATAGGTGCTATCTACTCAGGGAACGTTAGCGACCAGCCGAGCGGGAGTACCGCGTCCGTTGTGGTAGCTCCTTCCTCGAGCCGCGGGACATCCACAACCGTCAGCTGTTCGCCAGACCCGGTTGCGGAAGATGCCACGACCACCTGCACCGTGAAGGTCAGTGGACCACAGTCCCCGGGCGGTCAGGTGAAGTTCACTTCCGACGCCGCAGACTTCGGGTTCTTCGCTCTCGGCTCCGTGTGCGCTCTGCACTCGGGAACGTGCACCATCGGCTTCTCCGTGATGTTCGGCGGGCGGGTCACCGTCAGCGCTTTCTACCAGGGTAACGACGACAACGACCCAAGTATCGGAACGACCGAGCTGAGCGTGGTGCTCGCTGCAACCCCATCGACCACCTTCCAGGCTCCAATCGGGGTGGCTGGAACCGGCGCATCCGCCAGCGCGGAGATCCAGTCGAGCAGCCTCCAGTCGCCGATAGGCGTGGCCGGGACGATACGCATGACACAGTACACGCCCTTTTCGTTCGCCATGGACGCGTCGGGCCGCGTCCGCTCATTCTCTTTCAACGTTACAGGCCCAGCCGGTGCGATTGGAAGCGCAATCTTCACGATCCCGAAGTCAGACGCGCCGCCTGGGTTGATCCCGGCGGTGATCCTCGACGGCCAGTATGCCACCAACCAGACCCTGACCCAGGACTCGAGCAACTTCTACATCACTTTCTCGACCCACTTCAGCAGTCACTACGTTCAGGTCCAGTTCGTCCAGACCAAACCCGACACGCCGACCAACGGGCCTTCGTCCCTGCCCTACGCAGAGTGGGTGATTCTGGCAGGCAGTCTATCCGTGGTAGTCGTGATCGTCGCGGTGCTGAAGATGAGGCGGAGTGCGCTAAGACGGGAGTAGGCCCGCGCTCACAACAGTTTTAAGCCCAGTCTAGGCGCGCACCCCGACCGATGAGCAAGAGATTCTCCACGGATGACGTGTCCGTCTTCCTCTACATGATCCCATTCATTGGGAGTTTTGTCTACGCCTTATATCTCGGGGTAGTTGACCGAGTCTCGTCTGTCCTGTCGTCTTCAATCTATCTTACAGTCACAAGGGATCCATTCCTGTTCCTGTTGGGGACGTTCAGCGTGATGCTTGGTATCGTGTTTGAGGTTTCCTCAGCCGCTCCCACAGAAAGGTCTGCAAAGTTGGGTTCAGTTGGCAAGACACTTCAATCGATCGCAGTGGCAAGCTTCATTTTGGCTTTGGCATGCTCGCTCTACGCCCATGGATTCTCCAACGTCTCCGCGGCCGCGAGTGATTTCATTGCGGGGCGGTTCAGCCTAGTCTTCCCGTTGATGATGGTTCTTCTCAGTTATCTGATTACTGTGCGAATCAACCTCAGCTCTATTGGGACGCCAACGTTCCTAGGGATTGTTGCCATGCTGCTTGTGCCGGTCTCCGTGTACGAAGTCGGAAAGAGAAATACTGCCTTGGGTCTCGCTGGGGCGTTAATCTTGATCATCGTCGGGCTCGGCCTATTCATAAAGTCGAACAAGAAAACCTCAGACGATGTTAAGGCCAGCGGCGTCAGTCGTTAGTTGGCCGTCTTGATGGGTCTGAATGCCGAGCCCCATCCACGATTCACTAATGGCTCTTTAGTCACGAGCGCAACGGATCAGGCGCGGGGGCTAGGTGAGACTGCTCAGGCTGGCCGACATGATGGCCAAGGTAGTGCCGTCTACGCAATGTAAGGGCGTATCTTCTTTAAGCGGAAGGGACAGACGTCAGGTGTCAAATGTCCGAGCTCGGCAAGGAAGGCATGACTGCTAAGAAAGCCGAGAGTTTCGACGAGTGGTACACACAGGTGATCTTAAAGGCCGAGATAGCAGACTACACTCCAGTCTCCGGGTGTCTCGCGTACAGGCCCTCAGGATACGCAATTTGGGAGAATATCCAGAAGGCCACTGACGCCGAGTTCAAGAAAGTCGGGATACTGAACACGTACTTCCCGTTGTTCATTCCGGAGCGCCTCCTCAAGAAAGAGGCTGAGCACGTCGAAGGTTTCTCACCCGAGGTTGCTTGGGTTACCCAGGCCGGAGACTCGACATTGGATGAGAGGCTGGCCGTCAGGCCCACTTCTGAAACTGTCATGTATGAGGTGGTTTCACGATGGATCAGGTCTTGGCGCGATCTCCCTCTCCGCCTCAACCAGTGGAATAACGTGGTCCGGTGGGAATTCAGGCACCCCACGCCGTTTCTCCGCTCCCGGGAGTTCCTTTGGAACGAGGGGCACACCCTCTTCGCGTCGAAGGAAGAGGCTGACGCCGAGCGGGACCAAATCCTGGGAATATATCGGATGATAACAGAGGAGTTCTTGGCTCTCCCAGGCTATTTGGGTAGGAAAACGGACTCGGAAAAGTTTCCGGGAGCTGATGCGACATATAGCATAGAACACTTGCTCCCAGACGGGAAGGCTATACAGGGGCCAGATTTCCACTCCGACGGCCAGAGGTTCTCAAAGGCTTTCGAAATCGTTTTCATCGACAAGGATGGCGAGAGGCAGTTTGCTTGGCAGAACACCTGGGCTATCACCACAAGGGAAATCGGTGTCATGCTGGCGGTCCACAGTGATGACAAGGGAGCTGTTGTGCCTCCAAAGCTAGCCAACATTCAAGTCGTGGTGGTTCCAATCGTGAACGACGAAAACAAGGCGATGATTCTGAAAGAAGCTAGGATGATCACCCAAGCACTCTCCAACACCTACAGGACAAGCTTTGACGACAGGGACAACCTCACGCCCGGCAGGAAATTCAATGACTGGGAACTGAAGGGAGTACCTCTGAGGATAGAGATAGGCCCGAGGGACGTGAAGTCGAGACAGGCGGTCCTGGTAAGGAGGGACACTGGAGAGAAGAGGACTGTTCTCCTTGACGGCCTAGCTAAAGAGGTCGGCAACGAGTTAGATTCGATTCAGAAGAGCCTCTTGGAAAAGGCGAGGGCCTTCCTCACCGCCCATACATTTGAAGCGGACTCGATGGCTCGCCTGAAGGAAATAATTGGTGAGAGAGGAGGAATCGTGAGGGTTTCTTGGTGCGGGAAGCGGAGCTGCGAGAAGGTGTTGAAGGAAGAAGGAGGAGGAAAGATCGTGAACATTCCGCTCAAACAGTCTCCGCCATTCGGAACTTGTGCTTCGTGCGGTGAGAAAGCTGCGATGAAAGTCAACTACGCGAAGTCCTACTAAAGCGGGCGCATGAGCGGGCGTGTCGCGTCGCTTCAGATTCCTGCGACCGGACTCGCGAGAGAAAAGAGGCGCATCGCGCTGTCGTCAACGCTCATCGGGAGGTCGACCTTTGCGAGCGCAATCATGTGGAGCGAAAGCGCAGACGCAGCGATTCCGAAGCAGGCGCTTCGTAGGAAGTCTCTTGTCTTGAGATACCACCCGATCGTGGCCCCGCTCAGAATGTCCCCTGCTCCCGTAGTGTCGACGACCTGCGATTGCGGCACTGAAATCTCATAGATCCTGGTTCCATCGAGGACGAAGCACGGATCACCGCCTTGAGTCACGATTGCTTTCCTTACGCCAATGGTCCCAATTCTCTGCAATGCTTCTCTCGGGTCCGACTTGCCAGTGAGGGCCTCGGCCTCGGTACGGTCCATCTTCAGGGCGTCCACCTTGGAGATGATGCTCTTGTCACTTAGGGGTGCGACCGAGACCGTCCCGTCTGGTGCGAACCTCCGAACGAAGCCCTGCGGATCGAGGAAAGTGAAATCAGAACGTGCAGAAATCTCGGTGAGCAAAGATGACGATATCTCCCCAGCGATCGGACTAATGAGAGATGCGTCGAACCTGACGCCTGGGGGTATCTGCGAAGCCGAGAGATCCTCGCACCGGCTGACGAGTGCGAGGCGCCTGTTGCCTAGCGAGCTTGTGATTCTGAACCTGGTAGTCGGTCTTGAGATGCTTCTGTCCGCCGCCCTCAACATGACCCCGTTCCTTGCAAGCCAGACCGCCTGCTCGTCTGGGAAATCATTGCCAATCTTGGTGAGCGCCGTGACCTCAAGTCCGAACCTGGAGCAGATCAGACCTGCATAACACGGAGGTCCTCCGACAGAGGTGACCTGGCGGACGGGGAGCTGAATCGTATCGATAGTGATGAACCCTGCAACGACGATTCTCAAGGAGCGCGCGTCTCTCGGGATGTTCTCTTATGAACGCTACTCCGTCCCCACCTGCCCTCGGTGGCAACCCCGGGTTGCGTGCTCACCATAGGTTTAAAGAGGAACCTTCGAAGTCGTCAAAAGTCTAGCTTGACTAAGAAGCGGAAGAGCCGAGGACGCTCAAAGGGAGGAAAAGGAAGGAGCGGCACGATTTACTGCAGCAACTGTGGATCCGCCGTGCCGAGGGATAAGGCAAAGAAGGTGACAACGAGGATGTCACTGGTGGAGCCGATGCTTGCACGCGAACTTAGGGCTGCAGGAGCATATATCGCATCCCCGACGACAGTTCGCTATTACTGTATTAGCTGCGCAGTCCATTATGGAATTGTCAAGGTACGGGCACAATCCGAAAGACACGGCTGGTAGACGGAAGTCGGGAAAACTTAGAGAGTCCACTGTTTAACTGCTCTCACGAGTGCCGCTATCGGAGCCTCATTGGGGTGCCTTCATCCACACTTCCCAGCACGAAACTGCGGGCATGTCCTTGACTCAGGAGCGTCACCCTAGGTCACACATGCGCGGGAATGGCTGGTTCTGCCCTTCTTGGACCAAAGTTGTGCGGCGGTATTCTGACATGATTCACTCTCTTGTCCTTGATGAGTCAGAGCTCTCCTTCATGGCTGCCGCATCACACACAGACTTCTACAAGTAGGGGGGAAGACTTCGTAGAGCAATTTGTCAAGCCCCGAAAGGTCGGCCTAAGCCATGACCCCGAGGTGAGGGAGTTAGCTTCTGAGGGTCATGACACATCGGTACGGGGCCTAGAGGGGCTTCGGTCAGGAATGATTTAGGAATTTCAATGCTCTGTAGACCCTTTCTATGAAAGTGTATCCGGCTACAAATGCGACCACAATGACCCCCCAACCTGCATAGCCAGCTATTGACGTGACAGCAAGAACGAGCAGGCGTTCGCTCCTCTCTCCTATCCCGACCCCCGAGAGCGCGATGCCTAATGCGTCTCCCTTGGCTCTTGTGTAACTGACTAGAAGGCTGAGCGACAACGCCGTTAGAACTAGCGAAGGTGGGGCGAGACGACCCGCAAGTATCCCTAGGAAGATCACGACTTCTGCAACCCTGTCTAGAGTCGAGTCTAGGAACGCGCCCCGTCGAGATACTCTTCCCATCACTCTTGCGACCGCACCGTCTACTATGTCTAGTCCTCCTGCGATGAGGATCAAGATGCCTCCAGTCAGTTGGCCATCATACCCGCCAGTTGAATATGCAACACCCGAAAGGATTGAAAAGGCGACCCCCAAAGTAGTCCAAATCATCGGCGATGCTTCGACCCTCGAGAACCATCTTCCGACGAGCCCGAGATACGCCTCGAGCCTTCCCCTGAGTCTATCGAGCACAGCAGCCTTTCCTCGCCGAGATTATATTAACGGGCGCCAGGATAGATATCTAGTTGGTCGTCTTCATCTCACACGTTTTTGTGAGGCGCAATCTCGCTGACTTTGATGGGGCCACTCTGAAAAGAGCCTGACGACTCGACAGGTCGCATCGAGGACCGTGGTCCGGCGAGCTTGCTGAGCAGGAACACCTTAGAGATAAATAAGCAAGAAATCCCATGGGGCTGGCATTGGGAAAGGTCGATAAGGGCGTCGATTGCAGCGTGACAGGCTGCAGCAATAAGGCAGTAAGGTCGCTTAGCAGGTCTGAAATCGGTGGGAGCGGGCTCAGCGTAGGCGGGGAGGGCAGGCGTGCTTACTTGTGCCACGATCACTACAAGGCTTGGAAAAAGGCGACTAAGAAGTCGAAGGCCCTAGAAAGATCGAGATGGTAAACAGGAGCTGAGCCGGAACGAGGATACTCCAGATGCATGCCGACTTCATCGAGTACATGCCGATCAAGAAAGAAATCCTGGAAGCCGAGGAGATTCAACCGAAACTGGTGAGGGAGGAGGAGATTGTCGTCCTCTTCACCGCCATCGAGAGGGGAGATGAGGAGGAGCTGATTAAGAGGGCGGTCTCAGAGACAAGAGAGTTCCTATCCAATCTCGGAACCAAGAGAGTGATGATTTACCCTTTCGCACACCTAAGTCAGGATCTGGCTCGCCCAACCGATGCGCTTCCTTTGTTGCTCTCAATGGAAAAGGAGGCTGTCTCACAGGGACTAGAGACCAGGAGGGCGCCTTTCGGCTGGACGAAGGCGCTCCAAATCAAGGTCAAGGGACATCCGCTCGCGGAGATGTCCAGAACCTACTTGCACGGAACACAAACAGAGTCTGCCGCCATGCAACCGAGACGCGAGCCCTCAGAGCATGAAATGCTTGCAAGGATCAGGAAGAGCGACTTCGGACAGCTGCCTGAAACTGACCACAGGAGCCTCGGAGAGAAGCTGGACCTCTTCAGTTTCCAGGAGCCCTCTCCTGGGATGGTCTATTGGCACGACAAGGGTCTCAAACTCAGGAACACCCTCGTCGATTTCATTCGTACTGAGCTTGCGAAGCGAGGGTATGTCGAAATCAGCAGCCCCGCCCTGGCAAACACGACGCTCTGGAGGGTGAGTGGCCACTGGGACCACTATCGTGACAATATGTTCCTGACGCACCTCGGGGATGAGGAGATGGGCCTGAAACCAATGAACTGCCCTTCGACTTTCCTTGTCTACAAGTCGCGTCGCTGGAGCTTCCGCGATCTGCCCATAAGATATGCAATCTTCGACCCGCTCTACAGGAATGAATTAAGCGGAGTCGCGTCCGGCCTCTTCAGGGTCAAGATCCTGACCCAGGATGACGCGCATATCATCGCTACCGAGGACCAAGCAGAGACTGAACTTTCCGACATGCTCGACCTGATGAAGAGGCTATACGACATCTTCGGCTTGAAGTACAAAGTCAAGATCTCGACTAGGCCAGACGAAAGCATGGGCAGTGATGAAGAGTGGGAGAGGGCAACCAAGACTCTGATTCGGGTGGTCGAGTCAAAGGGCTTGGCGTACGAAGTGAAAGCGAAGGAGGGTAACTTCTATGCCCCCAAGATTGACGTCGACATCAAGGATTCTCTCGGAAGGGAATGGCAATGCGGTACTTTCCAGCTGGACCTCCAGATGCCGAAGCAATTTGACTTGAAGTATACAGGTTCCGACGGCAAGGAGCATACGCCCGTGGTCCTCCACCGAACAATCCTCGGGTCGCTGGAGAGGTTCATCGGGATAATCTTGGAGCACTACCAAGGGAAGCTCCCCCTGTGGCTCTCGCCGGTACAGGCACGGGTCTTGCCGCTGACCGATGACAATGTCACATATGCGAAGAAAGTTCTATCCTCGCTACTTGCCGGGGGAGTGAGGGCAGAGGGTGACTTCGAGCACGCGACCCTAAACGCGAAGGTCAGAGATGCCCAACTCCAGAAGATTCCGTACATCATCGTGGTCGGGAGCAAGGAAGAGGCCGATTCTACCATTGCCATAAGGACCAGGGAAGGTAGGCAACAGTTCAGAGTGAAGCCTGAAGAGTTTGTGGCCGAAGTGAAGTCGTTGTCAGACAAGCTCGAGTGAGCGTTCTATCGTATCACCGCAAGTGCTCTTGAAGGGACGCAAATCCCCATGCGCTGTCCAACGTATGTACGTGCCGACGAGAGGGGGAAGAAGATTCCAAACATCAGGTGCGCGGACTTCGCTGTAGTCAGGAATCTGATTTCCGAGTTCAGTGACAGATGCGCTAGAGCGCGGGTATCTGCTGGGTGACGCAGTGGAGAGTCCCGAGACCATGGACGAGCGCCCTGCAATCCACACCCACCGCTTCCCTGTCGGGGAACAGACCATCTATCGTCTTGACGGCCTCGGCGTCGCTCTGCCCTCCGAATGTCGGGACTAGCACCGACGAGTTTCCGACGTAGAAGTTGGCGTGGCTGGCTGGGAGCCTACCATCAGGCGAGTCCAGTCGATTAGGCATCGGAAGGGCCGTGAGCTCAAACCTTCGTCCACTTGCGTCCCTCGAACTTTCCAGGATGAGTCTGTTCCTTTCAAGGGCTGCATGGTTGGGGTCCTCGGGATCCGATTCCACGGCCAAAACTATTTTCCCCGGGCCGACGAACCTCACCATGTCGTCGACGTGACCGTCGGTGTCGTCCCCCTCGATTCCAGAGTCCAGCCAGACAATCCTTTTCACTCCTAGGTACTCCGCCAGCACCCTCTCGACTCCCTCTCTTCCCAGCCCCGGGTTTCTGTTCGGGTTGAGCAAACACTGTTTTGTGGTGATTAAGGTCCCCTCCCCGTCCACATCAACCGAACCACCCTCCAGAACCATCCCTGGCTCGAAGATCTTCAGCCCAGTCGAGAGAGCTATCCTCCGTCCTGAGTCGTCGTCTCGCTTCAGGTCCTCGTACTTCTCACCCCACGCATTGAACGACCATTTCGTAACTGCTAGTTCCTTCCCCTTCACATAAATTGGGGCGTAGTCTCTGACCCAGACGTCCACCGTCTTGATTCTGTGGTAGGTGACGTCACTTGCCTGGGTCAGGATTGACCTCACTCTCGATTCTGCCGCGCCATCATCGACTAAAATGCGGACCTCTTCCCCCTGGGATAGAACCGTTACTATCTCGGCATAGGTAGCTTCCACTCGTGAAAGGAGCCCCCCCGGGAATGTACTAGGGTCCTTAGGCCAGGAAATCCATGTCGCGTCATGCTTCTCCCACTCGGCCGGCATGCTATACCCGAGGGAGGAGGGAGTATCTTTCATCCAGGCCTACCTGACGATTTCCCAGTACGTATCCTTCGCTCTGTTTCGGAGAAAGCCCCACCCTTCTTCCACTTCGTTGGATAGCCCAAGGTCGCATTTGACCACCCAGGCGCCTTCTTCATCTCCGGCCCTGAATAGCACTTTACCGAACTGGTCGCAAATGAAGGAGCCCCCCCAAAACCTTGTCACCCCTTCCACTCCCACCCTGTTGACAACACAGACTACCATTGAGTTCGAGATTGCGTGTCCCTCTTGAACAGCCTCCCAGGCATGCTTCCAGTCGCCTTCCACTTGCTCAATCCCTTTTACCCAGCCAATGGCTGTCGGATAGAACAGGATGTCCGCCCCCATTAGCTTAACCACTCTGGCAGGTTCTGGATACCATTGGTCGAAGCAGACCAGGGTCCCAATGCTTCCAATCTTCGTTTTCGCCACCTGATACTTCTTCCCTGGCGAGAAGTAATCTTTCTCATAGTAGTGTTCGTCTTGTGGGATGTGGATCTTCCGGTACTTGGAAATCATGGTTCCTTCTTCGTTGAAGACCACGCATGTGTTGAATCTGCGCGCGCCCGCTGACTCGTAAATGGATCCTCCCACAACGACCACGTGTGCTTTTTTGGCTGCCTCCGATAGGGCCCTCGAAGTGGGGCCCGGTATCGGTTCTGGAGTTACTCTGGCGTTTCTGCGAGAAGGAAAGTACCTCCACGCAAACAACTCAGGGAGGCAGACAATGTCCGCCCCCAACCGCGCGGCCTCCTCTACCATGCTAACGCCCTTTCTCACGTTAAGCCCAACATTAGCGGTCACCTTCATCTGCGCGATGCCGATCTTGACTGAACGCAGTCTCGCTCCCTCTATGGACTTCGAGCTACCGCACTCCTCTATTGCTCACTTCTTCGCTATCGGTTGCTGAATCAGGAATCCCGCCCCCGGACCCGTGACGTCGGAGTAATCCATGTAGTATTCGCGTGCCGGGCCTAAAAGCCTGTATCCGCCCTTCACGAGTGTTTCTAGAAACGGACCATATGTTAGCGCGAACCTTTCTGGTGAGCCTCTGTGGTGCGTCTCTGCTACCTGAGTTTCCGCAAGTTCCCTCACTCTGAACTTCCCTTCGCCCTCGAAGACCCTCGTGACGGGTATGCAGACCTCGCTCCTAAGCATAGGTTCTGGGGTCTCTGAAGGGTTGTCGAAGAACATGCAGAAAGTCTTCCCGATTTGCTTGACACCTTTGGAGTCAACCCATTCTTTCAGCTCTTTCATGGCTTCGCCCACCCCCGAGTAGGCGCCTCTTCTCTCCAACGACGCGACTACCACTTTCGGAGCAACCGTGAAGCTGATAGCAGGTCTCGACATTCGTGGCTCGACATCAGTGCTGCCCGAAGGATAATAAACTCGATGCATAGCCGTGGTGATAGTCCGCTAATCTTCTTCGCGCGCACAATACTATGTTTACAATCGGGAACTGTAGCGTCTTAGTAAGTCCAATGATCCAAAGAGCTGAGAGAGCGCGTTTCATCTATGATGTCCAGAAGAAGTCCAGCGTCGTCGCGCCGAGCATCTCGTCGAAGCTGAAATCGAGGGCGTCGAGCATCTGATCGAACATCGAGTGAGCGTATTCGATGTACTTTTCGGAGTCAATTTCTTCAACCTTGGCTAGCTCGACAGGCTTCACGTACGGTGGGCTTTTCGTCTTTACGTACGCTATTATCTCTCCGGCCTTGATCTCTCTCCCCTTGTCCTCGAGTAGCTTTGCCGCTCTCACGTGTTGAGGCGTGGCGTCCCCGTACTTGTTAGGCTCCTTGCCCATCATGACGTTGAATGCCAGCTGTTCGACAGGGACCTTGCGATTCTTGAGTAGGGTGATCATCCTTGTGAGGAGCGCCTTGGTGTCCGCCCTTGCTTTCTCGAAGTCTGACTCCGTCTGGACCTTGCTCAGAATTTCCAGGGCACCGTAGAATGTCTGCTTGAGGAAGTCCGGAGTCTGTGACTTCTTGCCTGTCAAGCCCTTGATGTCAGCCGTCCCGTCAGGCAGGACCCCGAAGTAATTCTTCTTGCGACTGCTGAAGGCGACGTACCTGTAGGTCTTGTCTAAGTCAAGCTCCACTCCAAGCTCTTTGTCGGCCCAGTTGGTTACCGCGGAGATTTGTTCATGGGACGGGTTCTGTAAGAAGAGCGAATCTGTGTCGCTGTACAGAACGTTTATTCCGAGTCCACCACACTTTTGAATGGTCTTGGTTATAGCGTCCCTTCCGAGGGCTGCTGTAGCCTCTGCCACAGGGAGACAGTAGAACGCAAACGTCTCGAACCCCATCACCCCGTAACTGGCATTGAGGAAGACCTTGAGACCCTGGGTGACGACGGTGTAGAGCTCTCTGTCTTCCTTTGACAAGGTCGAGTCCTTCGTCAGCGGTTTGTAATGGCTGACCCTCAGGTCTCTCAAAGAACCGGTAACAAGACTGGTTATTCCCTTTCGCTTCGTGCAGACCCAAGACTCTGTGTCCGGGACCACGTTGGCTCTGCACTCTGCGTGAGGGCAATTGACCGTCTCGTAAGACAGATTGTGGACCTTGATCAGGCTGGGGTAGAGACTCGCGAAGTCCAGGACAGAGACGTCGAAAAAGACACCTGGCTTTGGTTCGATGACTAGGCCTCCTTTGTACTTCTTGCCTTTGATGATTGCTTGGGATGACGCTCCGCCTTTCTCGGCCAGCTCGTCCTGCCTCGGAATGAGCGCCCCCATCTTCCTGTGTTCAAAGAAGAGCATGCTGCGGATCCAGTTGGATACCCCGAGCCTGGAGACGTCGTTGATTGGCATCTTCCCGATTCGGGAGATCACAAGCAAGAGCTTCATTACCACCGAACCTCCCATCGACGTCAGTTCATACGTCAGCTGAGAGTCATTGAGGCAATAGCCCGCAAGCTCAGCCAAGGGCAATTCGCCGATCTCCCCGTCGAACTCGATCTTCGACTTCTCGAGGAGTGCCTCTGATATCCCGTTGAGAGTATGTTCTGTGTACTTGTTGCTGAAGGCGTACACCTGAATTGATCGGTTCCTGAAGAACTGGTAGAGGTCGATGTGAACTCCGTGCTTAAGAGACGCGGCCACCCTTTCGAGCTGAATCGGGTTTTCCCCTTCTGCAATCCCCATCCTATCAGCCCTGTGTCTCAAATAGCGAAGGTCGAAGTTATCGCCGTTGAATGTAATCAATACGGGATAGTCCATGATCTTTGCCATGGTCGCCCTGAGGAGGTCGGCTTCGTTGTCGAAGGCTCTCCAGGAGTACGGCTTTCCCTCGAGCGTTGACTTGTCTCTTCCGCCTCTAAGGAGGTAAACGACTTTCTCACCCTCACTGAAGAACGACACTGCGATGACCGGTTGCTTAGGGTCCTCGGGTTCAGGAAGCCGCCCCATCTCGTTTGCTACCTCAATATCCATAGCCACGCGCCTGAAGTCACACAGTGGCTCGCTGAGCAGTTCCGCCCATTCCTTGATAAATGGTGCGAACTCTGGGGAGTTCCTTCGGAGGATTTGGTCGAGTGAGTGGGCGACCCGCGTCGGAACTGGATGCTCTGCCGACAAGACCTTCCCACCAGTGATTCGGTAGTAGGTCCCCATCCTGAGACCTCGGTCGTAGGCGTAGTTCTCGTAGTACTTGATATCAGCTTCCCATGCTCTTATTTGGTCCCTGATGCTGCTGTTCCCGCCACCTACCACAAGCGGGTCGGTCGTGATTATCTTCCTCAGAGTGACCCGGGCATCGTTGAGGAGGTCGATCTTCTCCTCCTCGACAATGTCGACTACGTCTTTTCTGGCTCTTACTTCCGCCAATTCCTCCGACTTTAGCCTGGTGTAGCAGTATGGTCGGTGTCCTGTGTTGTCTCGCCAAAGCCGGAATCTTCCTGCCTCTTGGTCGTAGAACTTCAGGACGGCCACTTTGAGATCCCCATCGTAGACCGCCGACGCTAGCAGCGACTCCTCTAACTCGCTAACCGGCTTGGTCAGTTCGGTCAGCTTGGAGACGAGCTCAGAGGCCTGAATAGGTGGCTCAGTCGACAACTGAATCAGCGGCTCACGAGCACGACCAGACATGAGATAAGCCTACCGTGTGAAATCGAGTCTGATAACACAATTTATAACGACAAGCGCGTGCGCCTGCGGTGTTGCCGAAGGTCACTGACATTCTAAGGTCGAATCTGGCGTACGAATTCATAGCTGTGGGGGTCGTGTGGATGGCGATTGCTGTTGCTCTGAACCTAGCCATTGTCCTTTGGCCGGCTTTGACGTGTATCGTCGCAGGAATCTTGCTGAAGTTCCAGCCTTCGGGAAGACTCACCTGGTCCTGGGCGAATTCGTCCGCGGTTCTCGGCTTCCTCGTGTGCGGCTATCAGGCTTATGTGGCCATGGAGCATGTCAGCGGTGTCTTCTCGATGGTGGCCGCCGAAACGCTGGCCGCCTTCGCCATCTTCGCTCTGTTACACTTGATGCTGCTCTACGCCGGGTACTCGCCAGTTAGCAAGCAGACCAGCTGAGCCGGTCAAATGACGTGTGAATGGTTCAGGCGGCGCAGGAAGTAGACGTAGTCACTGCTAACATATAGCGCGGAGAACGCCCTGGTGGCAAACACAAAACTCCATGGAATGGAATAACTGTTGTTGAGCAGATCGGGATAGACACATTCTTCTCCGCGTGCTCCGATGCAAGCTCCGACCAAGAGAGGCTATCACGAGAATCTCAAATACTCTCCCGCCGTAGGGCAGTCGGGGAAAATGGATTTCATACCAATCAACCTCCCCTTCTTGGGGGAGGAGGAGAAGAAAGCGGCTCTCTCAGTCATTGAAAGCATGAGGCTGACCGACGCCTCCTATGAAGGGGGGAAGTGGGTAAAGAGATTCGAGTCAAAGATGAAGGACCTGCTCGGATCGAAACATGTCTTGGCTGTGAACTCGGGAACCGCAGCTTTACACTCGGTTTTGTTGGCCCTCGGAGTCAAGCCCGGCGATGAAGTAGTAGTTCCATCATTCACATTCGTGGCCACGGCTAACGTCGTCCTCGCTTGCGGGGCTAAGCCCGTTTTTGTAGATACGAAGGCAGACTACAACATTGACCCCCTGCTCCTCAGGAAGGCCATCACTAAGCGCACGAAGGCGGTGATTCCGGTCCACCTCTACGGATATCCGGCCGACATGGATGAGGTTCGAGAAGTTGCGTTAGCACATTCAGTCCACGTGATAGAGGACGCGGCAGAGTCGCTCGGCGCAGAGTACAAGGGAAGACAGACGGGAACACTGTCGGACGCCGGTTGCTTCAGCATGTACGCAACCAAGGTGGCCACGTCGGGTGAGGGTGGGGCAGTTTGCACCAACGACGACGATTTGGCCGACAAGATAAGGCTCGTCAGGAACCACGGTATGGTCCACGGATACGACACGCGGCATCTTGGATTCAATTACAGGCTTCCCGAATTCGCCGCCGCGATAGCCACGGTTCAGATGGACAAGCTGGGGGGATTCCTGAAGACACGGGCCAAGAACGTCGCCTTTCTGGAGGAGAGGATTTCGGGAGTCAGCGGCGCGTCATTCACCCAGGCCGCGAAAGATAGGACTCACTCAAACTACCTGCACACCCTCTTTTTGCGGAGAAACAGGGATAAGATCCTGAAGAAGCTTAACTCTATCGGCATTGGAGCTGCCATATACTTCAAGACGCCCGTCCACAAGACTCCATTGTACATGGAACTGGGATACGGTCGCAAGACCCTCAAAGTTACGGAACGAGCCTCTCAACACGTGTTATCGCTTCCCGTACATCCCAGGCTGGGCCGTGAAGAGATGGAGAGGGTTGCACAGGGATTCCTAACTACTGCTGGCGAGCTTCTCTAGGACTCCAGCCATGCAGGTTCAGAGCAGGCTTTGCGTTGTCGTTCCTACATACAACGAACGCGATAACGTGCTGAGACTAGTCGACGAGGTGCGCAGGGCGGCAATCCCCGGCCTCATTCTCCTCTTCGTAGACGACACCAGTCCTGATGGGACAGCCGACCTAATTCGAGAGATAGCTGCGCACGACTCGACAGTAAGACTCCTCGTCCGGAGCGCAAAGAGGGGGATTGGGAGCGCCTATCAAGACGGATTCAGGGAAGCTCTAACCTCAGTATCCCCTGATGTCATCATCGAGATGGATGCTGACCTCCAGCACCCGGCATCTGCAATAGCAGATCTTGTCCGAGCAGTCCAAGCAGGGGCCGATGTCGCGGTCGGGTCGCGATACGTTGTTGGCGGAGGGGTATCGGGTTGGGGTCTCCGCAGAAGGGTAGTGAGCAAGGGGGCGAACATCTATGCGAGGACGATGCTTGGCATCAAGGTCAGAGACGCGACTTCAGGTTTCCGTGCTTACTCCCGGGCGAAGGCGCAGCAGGTTGTCGATGCAGCCCTGCCGGCGAGGGGATTCGAGTTTCAGGTTGCATCCCTTCACCTGCTGAAGGAATCGCGATTTGCAGAAGTCCCCTACACCTTCGAGGCCAGGACTGCGGGCAAGTCGAAGCTCGGGGTGGCTGACATGGTCCGGTTCTTCTTCTCGGTCGTGAGGATGGCACTCCACTGAAGAAGGGCCTCAGAGGCTTGCTCGTGGCTCATGCTCCTCTGTTTCGGATGTTTGTCTTCATGCAGGGATTCTGGCGCTTGAGAGACTCCCGAAGTCACGGGGTTGAATCTAGCGCGCTCCATTTCAAGAAACATGATGGAAGGAACCACCCCTATGTATCAGTCACTTGGAGATGCACCAGAACCAATGGTTCTGCTTCTTAGCGCGCGCTCTAGCAGAACCGAACCAATGTGGGAAACCCAGAAATACCTGGAGTCTTGACGAAATTCTAGCATGTCCACCGATGCGCCAAAAGAGCAACCCGTAAAGGTCTTCGCGGGAGCTGTTTACGAATGCGTAAGATGCGGTACCAAAACCACCCAAGAGGAACTCTCGAGGCTTCCAGAAGTCAAGTGCATCTGTGGTTACCGAGTCTTCAAAAAGGCTAGACCATCCGTCGTCAAACAAATCAAGGCAGTTTAGTCTCATACTCGCGCGCGAGAGCAAGTCGAAGATAGCGGAGGTCCTGGGCGGCAGGATCGTGACAAACGAATTCAGCGTCTACGAAAGGGAAGACATTCTGGACTTCTGCAATGTAAGCTTCCAAAGGCGCGATGGCCCAGCCGGCCCTCTCTCCACAGAAGCTCGACTTCCCACAAGAATGATTGTGGTCACACGATAATGTCTGCCCCATTTCCGGCCACTACTGGCCAGTTTTCTCCGGCAACTGGCCACTTCTTGGGACAAGTCGGCCACTTTGGCCACCACTGGACACCAGAATTGTCAGATTGGACACTTAGCCCCCGGTTGCACCCTCGTCTAGCCCCCCTAGGGGGGAAATAGTAGACTGACAGGCGCGCGACCCCCTAGGGGACCCGAGGAGACTAATAGATTGGGAAACCACTGGGGATTCCAAGAGATCTCCCTCCGTGGCGTTGCAGTGGGGAGTGAACGTTGATCTTATGTTTGCCTTCTGATGTTGGTATTGCTTCGCGCGCGCGAAGTTGTTTCCAGTCCCTCACAGATTGTCCCAGCTCCCCCTCGAATAAATAGTCGTCCCCAGCAATGAGCGAGAAAGACGACGACATTGCGTAGGATATACATCGCCGTGTTCGGTTCGGGTTTGGGCCACGCAACCAGAATGTTAGACATCGCCGAGCGCCTTGGAGGCGAGAGGAGTAGAATCCGTCAGTCATGTTCAGGGCAGGGTTTGGAATACATCAGGACACACGACCCCCGGACAGACACGGTGGAGTGTCCTCCATTCGATGTGGAGTGGACTGAAGACGGAAGTTTCTCTTCAAGAAGCTTCGCGCTGCACTTTCCACTCATGCTACGTTCCTTCTTGATGCAAGTCGCGTTCGAGAGCAAGAGCATCGCAGAGTTCCGCCCTGGGGTGGTAGTGTCAGACTCGAGGCTCTCGGTCATTCTCGCAGCCAAGTCGAAATCCTATCCAGTCATAACAATGCTCAACCAGTTCAAGGTGAGTCTACCGCCGAGGTTCAGCGGAGGAGCACTTGGGCGGCTCTTTGAGCGAATCGGGGGAGACGTCCTGGGCCTCATGTGGTCGCTGAGCGAACAGATACTTCTCACAGATCTTCCTCCTCCATACACGATTGGAGAAGCCAACGTCCTGGGTACCGACGTTTCAAACATAGTCAGATATGTGGGATTCACATCTCCGACAATGGTAACTGACGAGGATAGGCTCCAGAAAGCGAGGGAAATGCTTGGACTTGGTGCCCTGCCGCTGGTCTTCTTCCAAATAAGTGGCCCGGATGCAACGAAGAAGAGATTCATTGACACGGTCCTTCAGTCTGCTAGCACTCTATCCCAAAAATACAAGGTCGTTGTCTCGATGGGGTATCATGGGGGTTCGAAAGATCCTCGAAAGCTGTCCGGAGGTACTTTGGTCTACGATTGGTGTCCGATAAGGGACGAGTTGTTCATGCTCTCAGATGTGATAGTCTCGAGATCAGGTCACAGAACCATAGGGCAGTGTATCGATGCGGGGAAGCCGGCGGTTCTTGTCCCAATCAGCAACCATTCAGAGCAACTTGGGAACGCTGATAAATTTCAGAGGCTTGGGCTCGGGCTTTCTGTTCCTCCACAAAGCCTAGACGTTCAAACGCTCGTTGCCTCTGTCGATTCGTGCATTCATGACCCGAAATATAGGAAGAACGTAGAGGCTATCGCCCTAGTCTCGAAAAGGTACAATGGGATTGAGAAGTGTATTGAAGTCATCAACTCGTATGCATAACCACCTCTACATAAGCCGAGTCGTGGACCACTTCAATCTATGAATGTTGAGTCAGGTTCGAGTAGAGATGAAGCGTTCGAATTCCATCAAAGACTGAGGGTTTCCTATTTCATAGAATCGCTTTTGTACGGGAAAAGCCAACAGTTCGTGTCTATTGATTAGCTCCCCGTACAACTCCTCTTCCGTGTATGCTCTCCCCGATGGAACAAGAGCTAGGGCAGTCTTTCTGAGTGCAATCACTCCGAAATTCACCCATTCCATTTCACTACCATGGCACTTCTTGTCATAACGCACGACATGACCCTTACTCACGACGACGTCACTCTTGCCATACTTGTTGCGGTTCTTATACACGGCCATCAACCCGACTCTTCCAGAATCGAGAAGAGCTCTCATCATGTTGCGATAGTCAACGCGCAGGTAAGTGTCACCATACGTGACGAAGAAGTGATCGCATAGGAGTGACTCGGCTCCCTTCAAGGCGCCCACAGGTCCCATCAGGTTGGGCCCGTCATCAGAGTACGTTATTCGTACCCCCCACTTGCTGCCGTCTCCGAAGTAATCCCTCACCTTCTCGCCGAGGTAGCCTACGCAGAGCACCAAGTCGTCAACTCCGTCTTTCTTTAGCAGGCCGATTTCATATTCGAGAAACGGCTTCCCATTCACTGAAATCATCGGCTTAGGAACACTTTTCGTCAAAGGTCGGAGTCTTGTACCCAAGCCTCCGGCCAAGATGGCTGCCTGCATCCTGAGAGGTCCTCCTCGTCTCTCACCTTGCAGTCTTAGACATTGTAGATAACCTTGCTGCCGTCAAAGTCGAACCTAAACCTCATCTCTCTGAGGCCGTGTTTGGCGAGTGCAGCCCTGACCTTTTCCCTCTTTTCCTCACAGTAGAGCATTAAGAAGCCCCCTCCTCCGGCTCCTACGAGCTTTCCACCGATGGCTCCGTTCTCCCTCGCGGTGGAATACCACGAATCGACTTGATTGGTCGTCATAATGTCGGTTATTCCGCGCTTGACCATCCAATGTTCGTGTAACAATTCACCGAATCTCCTCAGATCGCCGGCTTCCAGGGCCTTCTTGCTCTCAAGGCCGATTGCCTTTATGGCGTGCATCTTCTCGACCACTTTGTCATCACCGTCGGAGATCTTTCCCTGCTGTCTCCCAAGATTTTCTTCTGCACTCCGGGTAATCCCAGTATAGAACATCATTATCACATACTCCAACTCTGACAGAGTGTGGTCGGAAATGTTGAGGTCTTCGGCCGTGACCTTACCTCGCGTATCTATCTCATAGGACCTGATGCCACCCAGACTGGCCGTGTACTCGTCCTGTTTTCCTGAGAACTCGTGCAGCCGGTTCAAAGAGATGTCGCAAGCGGTTTCCGCAATCTGTTCGGGCGTCTTCACGACCCTCTGGTGCGCGTAGAGCGCATTCAGCAGCCCAACGGTAAAACTCCCCGAAGATCCGAGACCAGTGGCTGCTGGAACGTCAGCTAGAGACACTATCTCAAGTTTGTCCTTTAGTTTTAGAAGCTTCAGGGCCTCTCTCACCGAGGGGTGACGAATGGAATCAGGGGAATCAACGATTTCTGTCTGGCTGTAGCTCAGCCTTATCCCCGGTTCGAACCTGTCGTTCAGAACTATGTGCATGTACTTGTCTACGGCCCCTGAGACGAAGAATCCACCATACTTCGTGTAATATGCGGGCAGATCGGTCCCGCCTCCTCCGAGCGATAGTCTGAAAGGGGTCCTCGAAACTATCAATGAATCCTAGACGCTCCTATGTTGCGTCTTTGTCCCAAATATATAACCAATCCTCAGAGGAGAAAGTTTCCTCCTCCACCTGTGGGGCTCTAGAGCTGCTAGCGAGACTGACAGACTTAATTAGACCTGCTAGACATTGAGGTTTATCAGATTGTCCCGAACACAGGGGTATCTTGAAGAAGTCTCTCAGATTGCAGCAAAGCTAGATAGGCATTCCATTGACACGGCCGTGGGGATTCTTTATGAAGCTTGGAAGAGTGACAATCAGATCTTCACAATTGGAAATGGGGGATCCGCTTCTACCGCAACGCATTTCGCTTGCGATCTCAACAAGTGGGTGTCGGACGAGGCAGTCCGGAAGTTTCGTGCATTCTCGCTAGTGGACAACATCCCGCTCGTAAGTGCTCTGACAAATGACAACGGGTGGAGTGACATCTACTACGAGCAGCTCCGGAACTTCTTCCGGAAAGGGGACGTACTTGTTGCTATAAGCGTCCACGGCGGGTCAGGGAGCGACAAGGCTGGTCCTTGGTCTCAGAATCTCCTAAAGGCCGTCAAGTACGCAAAGGAAAATGGCGGGAAGGTTATCGGGTTGTCTGGATTCGACGGTGGGGTTCTGAAGAAGGCGTCAGATGCATGTATCGTTGTCCCTGCGAATTCTACCCCACACGTTGAAGGAATGCATTTAGTCTTAACACATCTGATGTGCGAGCAGTTGAGAAGTCTCGTTTCAATCCGGTCATGACACAAGAAAGCGTCAACCAACTGATTTCACGAGTCCAGAGATTACAGTCTGCGCTTCACATGAGGCATCGGCGTAAGTGAGTGCGCACCAATCTAGTTAGGACGCGGAGCGACTCTCTGCTAAGTAATGAGGTTCTTGCAATCAACTTATCTATTAGGCGACAAGCTCCGCAACAGTCCCGGAACCTGCTTGAGTGACGGCAGCATGAAGTCGGGGTTCGCATTCTCCTTCTCAATCATCCTACCTATGAAGGTAGTAGAATGTCCGAGAAGAATTGTCCTACATCCCGCGGCTTTGCCAGCTTTCACGTCCACCAGTGCATCGCCAACGAAGAAGGAACTTCGAAGGTCAATGCTGTTCTCCTTTGCCGCCTGTAGGAGGAGTCCGGGTTTCGGCTTCCTACAATCGCAGTTCAATCTATATTTCGGAATAAGAGCATCAGGATGATGCAAGCAAAAGTACTCTGCGTCCAATGAGCATCCGCACTTTGCGAGTTCCAGTCTGACTTTTTTGTTCATTCTTTGAAGCTCAGAATATGTGAATTGACGTTTGGCGACCCCTGGTTGGTTGGAGATCAGTATCGCTTTGAAATTGAGTTCCTTGATTCTTCTGACCGACTCGCCCGCGTACGGGAAGATTCTAAGTGCCTTCGCAGAAAGTGGGCTCCCGACCCGTCCCTCTTCCGCGTAATACACCAAGTCGTTAAGGACTCCATCACGGTCGAGGAAAACTGCTCTACTCATTCCCATAATGTGCACTTCAGAACCAGATTCAGCCGTAGTCATCCTGGGTGCACTTGACTGACTTTATGTCTTTTGCGAAGACCGTTGATTGCTCTTGCCCCATCTAGCACGCGAATCGTCAAGAACTGGCAAATTCTTATAGTCCCATCTGCGAAACCACGGTAGAAGGCGTCAGAATATGGTCCAATTCTTCCTCGATACCGCTTCCTTGGAGGAAATTAGAGAGTTCGTGCACTGGGGAATTGCCGACGGAGTCACGACGAACCAGAAGATCTTTCTTAGTGAAGGAGGGGTTGATTTCAAGAAGCGAATTCTTGAGATCTGCGCGCTTGTCAATGGACCTGTCAGTGTCGAGACAACAAAGAACACAGTATCGGAGCTCTTGGCAGAGGCCAAGGAGTATGCATCGTGGCATAAGAGTGTCGTTATCAAGGTTGCAATGTTTGGTGACGGTAAGGGGTTGGAAGTTGTGCATCGCCTCGCGAAGCAGCGCATCAAGACGAATATGACAGTCATGATGACCTTTAACCAACTAGTTCTTGCTGCGAAGGCTGGTGCATCGTATGTCTCTCTATTCTACAACAGATCGAAGGAATCAGGTGAGAATCCTTTGCAGATAATCCGGGACTACGTGGCGGTTGCGAAGGACTACGACTTCTCTGCGAAGCTGATAGTTGGGAGCATCAGGACCCCCGAGGATGTTGCCCAGGCCGTCGCTGCTGGGGCCCATATCATGACCGTGCCTGCCAAGATTTTGAGGCAGATGCCATTCAACGCACGGACGGAAGAGACGATCAAGGAGTTTGATAAAGCATGGCAGGATTTCCTTGCGATCAAGAAGGAGAAAGCCAGCAGTTGAACGTCGCGAGAGACTACGATGAGAATGATAAGTCTGAGGAAATCCCTTCTGACCCGAATCCAATCCTGACGGTTTCTCGACTGTCGTCGGAAAATGGTGCTTAGCTCGGAGCCGAACGCTGTGCAATGATTGAACTGTGCTCTCCAGCAACCGGCTTGTCCATGCGCAGGAGTCCAGCGGGGCGCATGCAAGGATGAAGACGGCACTCGTCACAGGGGGGTTGGGGTTCATTGGCAGCCATCTTGTCGACCGGTTGCTCGCTGAAGAGTGGAAAGTTGTGGTCCTCGATAATTCTTTCACTGGTCATCGTTCCAACTTGGACAATCAGCATGGCAACCCACGTTTGAAGGTGATTGAAGGAGACATCAGAGACTTCGAAACCACTTCGAAGTGCATGCAGGGGTGCGACGCAGTATTCCATTTCGCAGCTCACGCACTAATGCGCGCCAGCCTTCATGACCACAGAGCGGACCTTGAGCACAACATCGTTGGCACCCTCAATGTGTTAGAGGGGATGGTTGCGAACAACGTCCCAGACTTCATTTTCGCTTCTACTTCTGCGCTCTATGGAGAAGCGGAGATTACTCCGACCCCAGAAACCTACTCAGGTGCCCAGACGTCCCTTTACGGGGCGGCCAAGCTTACAGGCGAAGGATATGCCTCCGCATTTGCAGAATTCAGTCCGATAAAGGTGTGGGCCTTCAGGTTCGGGACGGTCCTTGGCGAAAGATGCAGGAGGGGAGCGATTTGGGACTTTGTGCACAAGCTGCTTGAAAACCCATTGGAGTTAGAGATTCTCGGCAACGGAAAGCAAAGCAAAGACTACCTGGTCGTTAAGGACTGCATCGACGGGGTCATGCTTGGTTATGAAAAGAGCTCGAACCGCGTCAACATCTTCAACCTTGGCCTGCAAGAGCAGGTCACTGTTGATGAACTTGCGGACCTCGTGATAAGTGAAATGGGACTTGCAGGAGTGAAGAAGAAGTACACCGGTGGTGTGAGGGGATGGGTAGGCGACAACAAGGTGGTCTATTTGTCCACTCAGAAGATGCGGAACTTGGGTTGGAAGCCAAAGATGTCTCCGGTTGAGGCGATAAGGCTTACTACAAAGTGGACTCTGCAGGCGGTCCGCCAGTAGGTCGAACAGAAGCTAATACAGGTGTTTCAGAGTGCCAAAGGTCGCAGTCACAGGGGGTGCGGGTTTCCTCGGGAGCCACGTCGCAAAGAGACTCATGGATGATGGTCGCGATGTGTCGATCATTGATGATCTCTCATCCGGCTCGGTTCAAAACCTCGCCGACTTGGGGATTAGACGGAAGTGCGTTCTAGGAGACCTGCGGAACTATCAGTTCGCGAAGAGATCCCTCAGAAATGTCGATACCGTCTTCCATTTCGCGGCGGAGGTTGGAAGCGTGAGCTACCTCCATGGTTCGAACGAACGAGAACTCGCCGCGCTTCAGTCAAATCTGGTCATCGACGCTAACGTGTTCAGGGCCTGCCTCGAGAACGGTGTGGGGACTGTGATCTTCGCATCTAGTGTCTCGGTGTATCCTTTTGACGAGCAGCTCGGTTCTAGAATTCAATTTAGAGAAGAAGATTCTGAGCGAAAAGTGAATCCGGAGGGGGGGTACGGCTGGTCCAAGTACGTGGCGGAGAAGCAACTCTCACTTATGTCTGGCATCTCTTGTGGCATCGCCCGAATCTTCCACGCTTATGGCAAGAACATCTACCTGAAGCCTGACAGGAGCCAGGTGATCGCCTCTCTGATTAGAAAGGCTGTGAGATACCCCGATGAGGATTTCGTTGTTTGGGGAGACGGGACTCAGAGACGGTGCTTCGTCTTCATAGACGACGCACTCGATGCACTAATGCGGTTGGAGAAATACGTCAAAAGGGGAAGGAACCTCACGGTCAATGTAGGTTCAACGGACGAAGTGACAGTCAAGGAACTGGCCGAACTCGTTGTCCGTCTCTCAAAGAGAGACATTCGATTGAAGTTCGACGTCTCCAAACCCACCGGCGCTCTCAATAGGATGCCGAATCTGGAGAGAGTACAGGGTACTCTTGGCTGGCGACCGTCGACCGTTTTGCTCGACGGTCTCACGGAGACCTTTGCTTGGGCTAAAAGGAGGATTGGAGGAAGGGCAAATCACCTTTGAGATTGCCCGATCGAGCGATGGCCGTCGCATTCTTGAGCAGGCGAGGACCCTAGGGTCACAATTCCCACGCCGTAGCACGCTTACGACCGGATCGCCTTCTCCTCTAGGTGACAGTCGCTTCTCATGAAAGCGTCGGCGGGGTTGACTTCAGCGGTGATTTGCTGCACGCAGGGTCTTCGTTGCGCATTGGATGAGCTTCGGGCGTTTCCAATGGAACGCGCGGATAGCATATATCCAGACGGCCCGAGGCATTGCGCCGACAATGTCGTTTGACGACGTAACCCGCCTTGCTCAGCAGAGGGGTTTCTTCTTCAAGTCAGCCGACAGCTACCCTAACTCTCCAGCTGGCTTCTGGGAGTACGGGCCCCTTGGGGTTTCAATGAGAAATAACGTCGTGGAGCTGTGGAGGCGGATGATAGTCAAGAGGGACAAGATGCTTGAGATCGATGGGTCTCAAATCCTGCCCAGGGCAGTCTTCGAGGCGTCAGGACATCTCTCCAGTTTCACAGACCCCTTCGTCAAATGCTCGAAGTGTGGCTCAGTCTTCAGGCCGGATAAGTTGGTGGAAGAGAAGACTCACGAACAGGTACCGGAGAAGCTTCAGGACCTTGAATACGATTCATTGATGGCAAAGGCCGGAGTCAAGTGCCTCAAGTGTGGCTCGGTGCTCTCTGGGACGGGTCGTTTCAACATGATGTTCAGGGTGGGAATAGGTCCGGCGCAGGAGGAGGCCTATCTTAGGCCCGAGACCTGTCAGAGCATATTCGTGGACTTCCCGCTACTATTCAAGACTCAGAGGGTTAGGCTCCCCGTTGGGGTGGCCCAGGTAGGGCGTAGCTTCAGGAATGAGATTGCTCCCAGACAAGGACTTCTCAGGCTGAGGGAACTTAATCAAGCGGAGGTCGAGGTTTTCTTCAATCCGAAGCGGACAGATGAAGAACGATTTGATAAGGCAAAGAGTGACGTGCTGACTTTTCTCAGCCCAGGTGGAACTACGAGCAGTGTCCGGGTCTCAGAGGCCATCGAGCAGGGGTCGGTGCCGAACAAGCTGGTGGGCTATTATCTCGCCTTGCTGCTTAGGTTCTACGAAGCTGCTGGACTACCCAGAGAGAAGATACGGTTTAGGGTCCTATCCGAAGAGGACAGAGCCTTCTACTCGATGGCAGCTTATGATCTGGAGGTGGACCTTTCGGTTGGATGGCTTGAGCTTGTCGCCTGCAACTATAGGAGCGATTATGACCTGCGGCGCCACTCGGCCGTAAGCGGGACGGACTTCACGGTGGACGACGGAGGCGAGAAGGTTCTTCCGCATGTCTTCGAGCTCTCGATGGGCATCGACAGGACTGTGTATGCGATTCTGGAGATATCGCTTCGGTCCGAAGGAGATAGGCGTCTCTTGGCGCTTAGGCCCTATCTGGCACCGATGAAAGCGGGAATCTTCCCGCTTGTCAGCAAGGATGGACTCAAAGAGGTTGCGATGGAAGTGTTCAGAGAACTGGAGGAGACGTTTGACGTATTCTATGACGAATCGGGTTCAATCGGAAGGAGATATGCGAGGGCAGATGAAGTGGGTGTCCCTTGCTGCATCACTATAGACTACGACACGCTGAAGGACAAGACAGTGACCGTAAGGACTCGTGATGACCGTGCACAGATGAGGCTTCCAATCCTTGCGCTCACGGAAAAACTAGCTGCCGAGACTCGACAACCTAAACTGTCGGCATAAGAGCTAGAAATGTTGCGGCTGCGGCCATCGCTCCTATGATCGTTGCGAGGAGGTTGACCATGTTGTTCTCGATATATCGGGTGCCTCCTGTTACATGCGTGCCTTCGCCGCAGTGCTTGAGAGCTTCTGTAGGTTTGAGGCAGATGACGCAGTATCCTTTGCGTTGAACGGTGGCTCCCAGGACGCTATCGACGGTGGCGCCTATTACCCCGCCCACGATGCATACGAGCACAAGTCTGATTTGAGTCGGCCCCACCTTGAGGAGGAGAGCCATAGAACCAATGACTAGTGAGGCAAAAACCGCACCTAGAAGGCCTAGAGGGGTGACACCGCCAGAGGTGCCAGGCGTGACGATCTCGGCCAGATTCGTAATCAGCCTCGGCTTGCTGTGGCTCAATAGGCCCAGTTCGGTTGCCACGGTGTCAGCAGCTGAAGTTGAAATGGCCCCCAGAAAGAGGGTAGATAGAGTAAGCGAAGGCCCCACCAAGTTGAGCAGCGCAATTGCTGAGGCGAACCCTCCGTTTGCAAGGATGTTGGGCCAACTGCGCGTTCCTTCCTTTTCTTGTGCGCTTCCTAGCTCTCTCTTGTACCCGTACTTATAGAGGGTGAAAATGACACCAAGGGCGAAAAACACAGCCACCATGATGAACCAGGAGAATCCTCCTCCGAACATCATGGAGAGGCCTACGACAACGCTCGCAAGGAAACCCCTTCCGTCGATGGTCTTGAGGAGAACCGCTGCCAGGGCGAATGCAATCACGATGAAGAAATCAGCGGTAGCTAAGACTACGGTCAACATCTGTATCTTCGCACTCCGTACACGAGTAAAAAGCCTTGCAGGCGCAGGGCATTGGTTTCACCGGGGGTTTAGGTGCTAAGAGATTCAGTGAGTGATCATTGGGAACTACCAAGTCGCGCGCGCACGAAACCTGGGCAAGTCACGTCTTCCTTGCCAATCTAGTAACTTGCGTTCTCACCAATTCCAACGCCTCTTTCAACAAGTCGGGTTCGCGCAAGAGACCGATGTCATTCAGTAATCGATCTCCTAGTAGCCTGCTCTTCCCTGTTGTGAGGATGCTTGGGCCAATGCCTGTGCGAGTCATCCCTCCTTCGCGCATCATTAGCTGGCGAAGGGCATTCAACGTTTCAATCCCAAGATAAGAGTAACATTCAGCATGCTCGACCCTCTGGTTCAGCTCTTTGGCCTTCGAATCAACGCAGTCAAACCGAACGGTTGACCACTGAGACTTGGCAGCTCTCGCACCTTCGTGACCTCCAGCCAACACATCATAGAGCACTGCCAGGCCATCCAATCTAGACCTGCAACTGCTCCTTGAAGAGTTCTCCAGACCTGAACCTCTTGAAAAAGACTCGAAGCTCTTTGGCGTTTCTTCTGACAGACCCTTGAGCTGGTCAAGGAGATGGCTTGGGGACGGAGAGGTCTCCCTAGAATAGAGCAACGAATAAGCATAGTCGTAAGCTGCGGAAAGCAGCCAGTAGTCGGCGTTGATTGTTGAACCTTTGGAGAGCGCTTCTTGGGCCCTGCCGAGCGACTTCAATGACCAGGCAAGCCTCTGATTGGAACTCCTCTGGGCCGAACTCCCAAGGATCGCCAGATTCGACGCGATTCCGGTGGACAGAGTCAGAGAAGTGTCCCTTATTGTCTTAGCGTGAGCCAACGAGACCGCGTGTTCCGGGCTAACTGGTTTCAGGGCGTCCTTCTCCGAAACGAAGAACAAGTCTAGGAAGACCTGGCCGATTCTCACCGTCGAATTGGGGCGTTTCTCGTTCGTGATCAGGACCACGTCGAGCTCGCATGAAGGGCGCTCAATTCCTCCTGCGTGACATCCGACAACAGCAATGGCAGAACTTCTGTAAGTGTCCAGAATTGGGAGGAGCACTTGGGCGGCTGGGTCATGAATCCCTCTCATGGTATTTTCACTTCCAGCGTGGATTTCCCAGTGTTTTGGATGAAACCGCATGTTTGCGAGCTGCAAATCTCCACGAATGTGCTATTCCATACAAATCTTCGATGTGGGCATGAATTTTGTGGTATTTGTCCGCAACACATATATACAAGACTGTGTCATTCTCCCTTGTAAAGATTTCGCTAGTGGTAGAATTGTTCTCAGACAAGGACTATTCGAGGCTAATGAAGTTGCAAAAGGCGCTTGACAAGTGTCCTAGGTGCGGCAAAGGGCCAATGTTAGTAGACACAGCTGGGGGTGAATTGTTCTGTGGGGCGTGCGGTTTTGTTGTCAAGGAAAAGATCGAAGAAGTCGGACCCGAATGGAGGGCCTTTTCTAAAGAGGAGAAGGACGATAGAAGCAGGGGAGGAATCCCAACCTCCATTGCCATGCACGATATGGGGCTCGCCACTGTCATCGGAGGTGTAAACAAGGACGCTTCCGGGAAATCACTCTCGGCCTCGATGAAGGCAACAGTGGAAAGGCTAAGGACGTGGGATTCCCGGAGCCAAGTCCACGAACCAGTCGATCGGAACCTACGGCAGGCTTTTAGTGAGCTTGACAGGCTATCTGACAAACTGTCAGTATCTGATGCGGTGATTGAGAAAGCAGCTTACGTCTACAGGAAAGCGCTTGAGAGAGGTTTGGTCAGGGGTAGGTCCATTTCGGCAATCATCGCTGCGTCTCTCTACGCGGCCTGCAGAGACACTCAGACTCCAAGGACCCTAAAGGACTTAGCGGCGGTAAGTAATGTCAAGAAGAAAGACATCGCGAGGTGCTACAGGCTGCTCCTGAAGGAGATGGACATCAGGATGCCAGTCGTCGATCCTGCAAAATGTGTCTCGAGAATCGCCTCTAAGGCGGGCCTGTCTGAGAAAACGAAGAGGCGGGCCTTGGAGATCCTGAAGAGGGCTGAGGAGACCAGGATATCAGCCGGCAAGGATCCGATGGGCCTCGCAGCAGCCGCGCTTTACGTGGCCTGCACCCTAGAAGGCGAGGACAAGACCCAGAAGGATGTGGCCGAGGCGGCAGGCGTGACTGAGGTCACCATCAGAAACAGGTACAAGGGGCTCCGTTCAGCCTTAGGCATTTAAGCACCGTCAATCTTCCTTTATGAGTCTCTCTTTCTTTATCTGTTCCAGCCTTACCACTGGAAACTGGGCCGGAAAACTCTCAGTCAGGATCTTGACATAGGTGTCTGTCTCTTCGTTGTTCATGAATTGGAACATGTACTTGCCGGCGTAGGGCGACGGTTCACCCTCCCTGCGAAGGAATTCGATGTGGATCAGCGGGTCTCCCTGTCTTATGGTAATTGGGGCCCTCTCGTTGCTGAGGTTCACCAACTCTAGCGCCAATCTACCTACGAACCCACTGTGGACCTTGACAGAGTTGAGGAAAGAGAGACCCAGGCGCCCGAACTTGCTCTTAGAAGTGAGATGGGCGACGCAGTCAGGAGGCGTGAACACTATCTCGCGAGAGATCATGTTTCGGTGCTCCAAGTAGTTGAGGGTCCGGTCTTCTCTAACGGTCAGCACGTAGCCGTCACCGTCAAAGGCCCCTGGATCCGATGGGTAAATCACCCTATACTTCGAGACAAGGTCCTTTAGAATCGAGGCGCCGAGGACTGTCACGCTTCTCGCACCATTCCCCCACGTCAGCGGCTTATGAACTTCCAGTGGAATTCGGGGGTTGCTCTACTTGCAATCTAGCCCCCGGGCGCTTGGTATACCCTAGATATGCAACTACAATTACGCACGCCACTCCGAAGATCCCAAACAGGTCCGCCGAGACGACCTGCTGAAGGATGTACCCCGGACTCGATGTCCAGGGTATGCCGAAGGCCCCCTGCCCGTAGAAGGCGAAGACACTGGGAAGGTAGTCGATCCCCCAATGCGCCAGGACTGCCACATGAAACCCATACCTGATGTACAGGTAAGCAAGGACAACTCCGCCGTAGGTCGCCTCTGGGAGCTTTCCGATGTCCCAGCCGCCTCCACCGCAGGCCACGTGGCAGGCGCCAAACGTTCCTGCGCTAAACGCACCGGCGGCCCAAATCACGACAAGGATGAGAGTGTTGTTGTCAATGCCCTCGTAGGCAACGGAGGGGCGCCAGAGTGTCCTCAAGGCCGACTTCAGCGTCGTCAGGGCAGAAAGTCCCGGGCGGGGTAAGGTCACTATTACGGCTGCAAGACCGATCAGAAGTACTCTGAATCCGAACTCCTCCCTGAGAGGAGCGAGGGTGAGCTCTACGAAGTAGTAGAGGGGGTTGACGGCACTTGTGAAGGGACTTCCTATCGGTGGTCCGAAGGCTGAGACTACTTCATCCACCACCACGGAAGTGAAGACCAAGAACCCTATGGACACGAGCGTCAGCAGCAATCGGTTTGACAGAAACTCTCCAATTCCTTTCTTCAGTCCTGATTTGACTGCCGAGGGAAAACTCCTCCCCTGAAAGACGGCTAGGATGAACATCGCGATGTAGACGACGAGGACGGCGAGGAATGCCGCTCCGTAAGTGACCTGGACAGGTACGACAATAGGGAATGGGCCGAACCAGAGAAACGGATACCCTAAGGTTGCTGCGGTTATATAGTGATGAGGAGCGTGATGAATGAAAGAGACAGACGATAGGTGGGTGAAGAAGACCGTGTAGATCCCCGCCTGAAAGGACAACACCACCAACAGTGCTGTCAACGAAAGCAGAATCAGGAAGAGCGCCGCGAATAAGACTCCCATAATCCCCTGAGTTGGATCTATGTTTGACTCCACGCTTACGGCTCCTCTGCGACTTCGTCCGAGGTCTTCTCGAGGAATGCGGTCCCTGTGTATCCGCAGTTGGCGCAGTAGTAACTCATCGGGATAAGCCAGCCTCCGAGTTTGCTCGCGTTTCGCACTTGATGCAGGCAGCGAGGGCAGAGTTTTTGCGCGGGTTTCAGAGGGTTTCTCCTAACTAATCTTGGCCTATCGGCCTCTGGGTCGCTCTCTGGGTCCACGTTACACGCGACCCCCCCATGAGGCTTAAAACCGTTCCAGGCATCCAGTTCCAAAAGAGTGTGGTCGGGTGCGGGGGATGGGTGAGTTGATGAGGTGAGGAACGCAACGCAGGTCAGTCTGCTAAATCAGAGGTTCGACATGCAGGTTCCGCTACTCCTACTGCGCGGCGCTGTAGGATTGAAACGATGTGTATGGTCCAATCGAGTGACACCCAGGTCATGGGGCAGCTGCCTTCGGGTAATGACCGCAGAGCGCTATGCTGGCAGCTCACCTAACTCGAGAAGATTGAGAAGGCTTGGTCGACGGTCGCACCGTCATGGATCACTGCACGGACCGCCCTGATCATCTGGACTGGCTTTGCTGACTGGAAGATATTTCTTCCCATGTCGACCCCTACGGCGCCTTTGGAAATGGCCTTCGAAGCGAGCTCCAGCGCCTCCCTTTCAGGCAGCTTCTTTCCGCCGGCGATGACCACGGGCACAGGACAGGAGTTGACGACTTTCTCGAAGTCCTCGCAGTAGTAAGTCTTCACAAACTGGGCTCCCATTTCGGCAGCTATGCGACAAGCCAACGCGAGATAGCGCGCATCTCTCACCATTTCCCTGCCCACCGCGGTCACGGCGAGCACAGGCATGCCGAACCTCTCTCCTTCATCGACCAAGTGAGAGAGATTCATCAGAGTTTCCTTCTCGTGCTCAGAACCCACGTAAACGGAGACGGCCACGGCGCAGGCGTTGAGCCTGACTGCCTCTTCTATCGAAGTGGTGACCCCTTCGTTTGAGAGCTCCTTCAGAACGCTGGCCCCTCCAGAAGCCCTCAGTACGATAGGGACGTTGTTCGTTGGGTCGACCGAACTCCTGAGGATGCCCCTGGTCAGCATCAATGTGTCCGCATATGGAATTAACGGCGTAATTGTCTTCCTGGGGTTTTCGAGCCCTGTTGTTGGCCCTTGAAAGTACCCATGATCAACTGCAAGCATTACCGTCTTTCCCGATCTTATGATTCGGGACAGTCTGTTTTCCTTGCCCCAGTCCACTACCGATCCCTCGCCATGTGGGCCAGCCGGCGCGGTGCCGGCGTTTTAAGCGTGACTAACCGAGTTCCCTCAACCTAGGGAGTGATAATGACTTTCATCCCTGCCCCGGAGATCGCCACTTCGACCGCGTTTGCGAACTCTTCAATTGGAAAACCGTGGGTGATGATCGCCCGGAACTTCTCGCTGTTGGCTTCAATGAGACCCAGCGCCGCGTTGGTTTCCACGTCGGTTGTGCCGTAGCTAGGAATCAGAGATATCTCCGCGTTATAGAGGTCGCTGATATCATAGCCAAGCACCGAGCCTTTTGCGGGCACCCCGAAGAGGCAAACTTTGCCCCCGATACGGACTGATCCCAGGGCCTGTAGGATTGCCTTTGGGCTCCCCGCTGCCACAATCACTGCATCGGCACCTCGGCCCGCGGTCAGACTCTTTACCTCACTGGCGACGTCTCTCTTCCCGGCGTTGATGACAGATTCGACGTTGGACTTTTCGGCGAAGCGCAGTCGTTCTTCGCTGATGTCGCTGACAATGACTCTCACTCCTCTGGAAAGGAGTAAGATAGAGTGGAGGAGTCCAACTGGTCCCGCTCCCACAACCAAGACCGAATCATTCTGGCTAACCTTGCATTTGTCCAGCGCTCTAAGGCAGCACCCGATGGGCTCGATCAGGGTTGCTTCCTCGAAACTCAGGTTGGACGGCAGCCTAAGCACCCCTCCTTTGGCCGCATTCCAAGCAGGCACCTTGAAGAATTCCGAGAAGCCGCCGGGGTAGATGTTACTACCCCTGTACTGGCTGCAGGCTGTTTCGTTCCCATGGAGACAGAGGAAGCATTCGTGGCAGGGGACGTGGTGGTGGGGGAAGATTCTGTCCCCTTTTCGAACGCCGCTCACGCCCTCACCCACTGAGGCCACGTATCCAACTGCTTCGTGCCCAAGAATCGGCAGGGCCGCAGTGTATTCCCCCCTGGCCTTTTCGATGTCTGTGCCACAGAGACCGCACGCCTTCATCTCGACGAGCAGTTCACCGGGGCTTATCTCTGGAACCGGAATCTCAGACACCACCGCGCCTACTCCACCCAAGACTGTCGTGGCTTTCAGGAGAACTGCTTTCACGAGCGACAGCTCCAGCTAGTGTCAGACAGGCGATTTAAGCGGACCTGCTTCCCTTTGACGTCGGCACCCTCCGCCCTTGACAGCCCTCTAGGTTAAGAACCAGGGCCGATTAAGAGGAGCAGGTCTCCAGGTTTGGGGCTACCAGAGAAGATCAAGAAAATAGAGGATGACATTCACAAGACGCAGGTCAACAAGAAGACCGAGCACCACATCGGATTGCTTAGGGCGAAGCTTTCCAGGCTGAAGGCCGAGCAAGAAGAACAGCAGTCTCGACGGACAGGAAGCAGGATCGGCTACGATGTCAAGAAGTCAGGAGATGCAACGGTCGTCTTGGTAGGGCTTCCAAGTGTCGGTAAATCTACCCTTCTAAACAGGCTCACCAACGCAAAGTCGAAGGTGGCTTCATACCAGTTCACCACCCTGGAGGTGGTGCCTGGGGTGATGGAGTACAATGGGGCCCGGATCCAAATACTGGACTTACCCGGGATAATCAAAGGCGCTTCGGCGGGCAAGGGCCTTGGCAAGCGGGTGCTGGCCGTGGCCAGGAGTGCGGACCTCATTCTTTTCATCATCGACGTCTTCCAGCCTGAGGCGCGGGCAATCCTCGAGAAAGAGCTCAAGGTCACAGGGATTAGAGTGGACGAGAGGCCTCCCAACGTAGTCATCGAAAGGACCGGTTCAGGCGGCCTCTCCGTGTCAGCGCAGGTGAAGCTCACAAAGATAAGCGAGGCGCTGATCAAGGACATCCTGAGAGTCTATGACGTCAACAGCGGACGGGTCTTGGTCAGGGATGACATCGATGATGAACAACTGCTTGACGTACTGGCCGGAAACAGGACCTACGTTCCATCGCTTACTGTAATGAACAAGATCGATCTTGTGAACTCGGGTTTCACCAACGAACTGACCAGGAAGCTTCCCTACAGTTTCATTCCAATCTCGGCCGAGGCTAACCTCAATCTCGAGATGGTAAGGAAGGAGATCTATAGACGACTCGATTTCGTCAGGATTTACATGCGTCGGCGGACTGGAGAAACTGACTTCGAAGAACCGATGATAGTCAAGAACGGCACTACTATTTTGGAAGTCTGTGACAAGGTCCACAGGAACATGAAGGACGATTTCAGATACGCGCAGGTGTGGGGAAAGAGCGTTCGATTCGGCGGGCAGAAGGTCGGAGTGAACCACAGGCTAATGGATCAGGACGTGCTGACGATAGTGACGAAGTAGCGGGAAACCCAGCCGGACGGGGATTTCGGTGGATAGATGTGTCCTCTCCGGATTCTGAGCCGGGCTTCCGAGGTCACAACGAGGGGACGATTAAGCAAGCAAGTCACCTGTGTGAACTGCGCCGCTGTGATCCTGAGCCTTCGTTAAGATAGCTGTGAGGGCTTGATGTAGTCGCCGTGCTTTGAGCGGGCATTCAGTAACCTGGCGCGCTGTTCTTTGATGACGTCGTAGAACCTCGCGGGGACCTGGTCCATGCCCCTGAAGGTGCGCTCAACCCTGTCCAGCTTCGCCAGCCTCTCCGCAACTCTGAGCGTGAACTGCTCCTCGTAGGCCTCCAGGGCATAGCCCTTCCCGAGAACTCTTGCGAAGAGCTCTTTCAGGTCGGAATGGAGGGGCATCCTCCCGGTCGGCGCTTCGACGACGTCCACTTCATTGTGAGTCCTGAGCTCCATCCACTTGAACCAGATCCGTTTGTCCGTCTTGTCGTTAAGGAACTTCCCCTCCTTACTCCTGAGGAAGTAGTTCACACCGAATATCCTCGGAAGTTGCTCAAGTCCCTGGCCAAACCTGATGTTGTCCTCGACGTACCTTCCCACAGGTATGGATAGGAAGTCGAGGTTGGACATGGGGTTGAACTCCCGGACTCCCTCCTTACCCAAGGTGGCAGCGGTGGTCTCGGATTCGAGGCAAGCACCGAAGGTGACGATTCCGTGGTCCCACCCCAAGGATTCCTCTACGGGGACACACGTGTCAGAGTCGCGCCCCCCGTAGATGATGGCGCCCACTTGCACGCCGGCTGCGTCGTTGATGACCGGATCCAGGTTGCTGAAGAGATCCAGCGAGACTGTGAAGCGGGCGTTCATGTGGGAGACTGGTACCTCTTTCCCATTCTCATCTCTTTTCCCGGGCCACCAGTCGCCGCTGTGGTTCTTTCCCGCCGAAGGAGGGACTTCACCACTCCCGTCCCAGAAGACTCCTCCGGAGCGCGTCACAAGCACGTTCGAGAAGATGATTTCTCCCGGGTTGTGGAGGACATTCCACTGAATGGAGTCGTCTTTCGAGTTGATACCCTGAATGATGCCAAAAACGCCCGCCTCAACGTTGACGGCTCGCATGCACCCGTCTATCCTGCGCAGATAAGCGATGTCGTCGCCGACGATCCGCTCACCTTCGAGCATGGCGGTCGAGGTCTTCCCGCACATCGACGGAAATGCGCCCGTGAAATAAGTCCTCCTCCCTCCGGGACCGTTGACGCCCATCACCAGCATGTGCTCGGTGAGCCATCCTTCCCTGGACGCCCTGTCGATGGCCAGTCTCATGGCGAGCTTCTTCAATCCGATTGAATTGCCTCCGTACTGCGTGTTTACACTGTAGACGGTTTCTCCAGCGAGGTCGATGTAGACCCTCCTCTTGTCCAGATTCTTGCTGGTTTTGTGCTCGTCGAGCTCTCCTTCTGAATGCACGAATTTGAAGGGTTTGGCCGCGGCACCTTGACGGAGGAACTCCTCGTATCCCTGTCGGTAGAGAATGTTCTCGCTGTGGACGACGTAGCTAGAATCGGTTAGCTGGACGCAGGGGATTGAGAAGACCGAGCCGATGGGACCAAGGCAGTAGAACGAGACGAACAGGCGACGGCCTGTCATGATGCCTCCGAGGAGCGACCGCATCTCCTTGATTCTCTCTAGCCTGTCTCCGGTCCGGATGCCGGGGCCCAGGTTCGCCCCTCCGGGGACTAGTATCTGGGTGTGTTCCCGGTCTCTCCCCTGGTCACAGTAATTCTCGAAGTGAGCCGTGTGACCGTCGATCGAAAGTTTGGACTCTTCGCCATCGGCGACTGCCGCACTCCTGACGAACTCTAGGTCTTCGGGTGTGCTGGCAGACACGTAGACACTGGCGGGATCGCAGAGTTCGACGTACTCTGCAACGAACCTCAAGAGGTCGTTGTTGCGAATCGCCTCAAGTCGCGCCAAGTCCCTGAGCGACAGACGGCCTCTGAGGAAGCCCGACGCGCTGGTCTCGCTGGCTACCAAAGACTCCTCAAGAGGACTGAAGCGCCGTGAAGGCTATTTTAGGGTTCAGGTTTGCGAGCCCTTCTCTCGGAAACTGAGGGAGATGAGGGAGTCAGGATTGAAGGAGCTAACAGGCGACTCGCGGTGATCTATGATTCAGACAAGCGGACCGACCAGTGAAGCGATTGGTTCGGGATAGTGGCTCTAAGTCGAGGGACTTCTTGACCTATATCTTGTTGTTTCATACTGCTGTGACCGCGCGCGCGCGATGTTTGTGAAGTTCAGGGGCAACATGAAGTATGTATTCGCTCTCATGGACGACGAGACGCGCTTCTGGATTGCGAAGCAGGTGACGGATGAGAAGTTCACCGCCGATGTGAGGCCGCTCTTCGTGGAGGCCAAGAAGGTTGCTGGAAAGAAGCCGATGACGCTCATTACTGACGGCGGGATGCACTTCATCAAGCCATTCAAGAGAGAGTTCTACACCGCGAAGTATCCGAGAACGCAACACATCAGAGACATCAGGTTCGACGGGACGGTTCACAACAACAAGATGGAGCGAATCAACGGCGAGACTCGGGACAGGGAGAAGACGATAAGGGGGCTTAAGAGGACTGACACCCCTATCCTGACAGGGTATCAGTTGTTCCACAACTATGTCAGGCCCCACGACTCGCTCAACGGGGCGACGCCTGCCGAGAAGTGCGGAATCAAGATTGAAGGCGAGAACAAGTAGCTTACCCTCATCAAGAGCGCCTCCAAGAAAGACTGATTACGAAGTCGGATGAGACAGAGGCATGAATCAAGTCGAGGGTGCGCCACCGCCTCATGGAAGAAATATCAGAAGAACTCTGCTTGTCATCCTTGCCATTGGTCTGGTTGCCACAGCTATCGTAGCTTCATACGAAGCCTACGGTGCAGGATACGGCGCGGGGCACAGCGCGGGGATTAGTTGCGGGTACACTCAGGGAAAATGGGACGGCCAGCAAGTAGAGCAGAGCGTACTGCTACTCCAACAAGACTCCGAGTTCACACTATCGCCGGGGAATAATGTGGAGATACCCGTCATGTTGCTCTACAATTGGGAAGGGGAATTTCCGAGATACGACGCGAATGTTTCCCTTTCGGGGAGCTTCGGCGTGAGTGGGACCAATGGCGACCATGCTGACCTCAAGGCAGAGGTGTTTCTATGGGGGAGCAACGTTAGCACTGGCTTCGTTTCGTCCGGGAATCTGACACATGGCTCCACTGCATTGAGCAGAATACGAGGAGTTCCTACACTCGTCATCGAAGCCGACGCCAATAACACCGGAACCGCGAACATTCTATTCAACGAGCCGGTGTTCTTGACTTTGAATCCTCCTATCACGCGCCAAGTCATGAACGAATCCCCCACGCCGACATGCTGAGGCCAGACGCCAACTTAGCCATCAACCGATTTCTTACAACGCCCTGAACCCAACGAATCAACCGCAGACTTTACAGAACCCAACCGAGGGTTCTGTCAAGATGTCGGGACTCGCTCCGCAATCGTCTTTTTGTCAAGCATCGGGACTCGCGCTCGTTGGCCTCGGTCGCGAGTGGGGGCGATGTAGCTGCGCAAGTCATGGAAGGCAATCAAACGCATTCGCAGACGGAGGGGGCACTAGACGCCCCTTCCGTTCTCTCTATCTAGAGTCGTGAGGTGGTTCGGGAAGACATGGCCCTTTTGGTTTGTGACCCTGCTCTCCTACCCCTCCATTACGGTCTCCCTTTTGCCGATGCTTTTCCCTAATCAACTCGACTTCATATTCTCAATGATACATTCCTTCAGGTGGTTCTTGCTCCTTTTCTTTGTTCTGTTTATGTTTAGCATAATCTCCGCGAAGTTCGAAGACTACGAAGGCAACCAAGACAATCGTAAGCGAAATCGACACTATCTCAGCAACGAAACTGAAGGTGACGTTCTCGCCACTGACTTGAAACTCTGTAGGGATGTTAATGTAATTGACTGACCCATTCTTGTTGAACAGAGCGAGTGTTCCGTTAAAGAGCGCGCGCGCTCCATCCCCCCATCGGAAGCGCGGGCGTGCATCTCCCCAAACAGGAAGCGGAACCGAACCCAACCGCGGGTGCTGTCCAATCCTCGGGACATTGCCCCGAATCGTCTCGCTGTCCAATCGCGGGACATGGCTTGCGTTTTGGTCGAAGGGTTCGCTCGTCGGCAGGAGGAGATTTAGTTGCGCAAGTCGTGGAAGGCCATCAAACGCATTCGCAGACGGAGGGGGCGCTAAACGCCCCTCCCCTCTCTTGCAGATATCGCGAAATGGATTGGAGACAGATTCTGGTTATGGCTGATGGCCGAGTGCATAACGTTCATTGTCTCTCTCGCTCTGATAGAATTGGTTCCATATCCATACGAGCAAGTTATTGGAGGACTGGTAGTCTCAGATTCTCGTTATGTCGAATGGGGGTTTGGTCTTGTCGCCATCGTTTCTCCTTTTCTCCGTTTGGTATGCAAGGTAGATTTCAAGTATGATTAGGGCTACGACCAAAATGTCCAACGATATCAATATCTGGCTCTGTTGCAAACCGTCGGGATGGTCAGATGCGACCAGACGACCTACCGTAGAAGTAAGCCGTGAAGAGGGAAAGGACGAATACGGTGAACAAGAGGATGAACAGGATAATGTTAGAGCCCGAATCAGGAATGAGAACCTTGGTCGTGAACACTCCCGTAAAGGAAGCCAGCATAGCCCCGCCCAAGGCTACGAAAGCAAAGACTGTAGCCTGAACACCCCAAAGACGATAGAACGGGCTCTTCAATCTTATTTTAAGTCGTCCACCCTCCTCCCCGAACAGTTTTGTCTGCAAGAAATCGCTTATGACAAAGAAGAGGAGATAAGATATCATGAGATACCATGCGCCGAAACTCAAAGCGGCGTAAAAAACAAGACCAATGCTCAGCAGTACTATGATAAGGCCAGTAAAAGTGACAAGCAATACCGGCCTGATTCGTGCCCATCGGAGGGCTCGTGAATGTCCTCCCTTCGTCGCTTCCGAAGTTGGCTGTTTGGTATGCAAGACGCTATCATTGCGGGACTGATTCTCATGTTTCCCTTGCTCGTGGGCATCTGCGCTTCTGCTCCTCGAAGTATCCCCGCCGTTGGTGTCGTGTTCCTGTTCTTTGCCTTGGTCGGTTTCGCCATTTTGGCTCTTCTCGTAGGAGCCGAGGTCAAGGACAGCGAATAGGAGGATTGCGAATGTGAGCGTGATTACCCAGTCATTGTTACGAACCGTAGAAGTCGACTCTTCCGCGCCGATTTCGATTACTTCTGGAACTTCACCGTTCAGCGTTACGGCTTGTGGCGGCTTGCCGGCCGACGTATTGCCCAATATGTTGGTGAAGACCAAGAGACTGCCAAGGTCTCCTGACTCAACAAACGTGACGACGCCAGACCCCTTCCATTGTTCCCCCCAGACTGTTCCATTCTTCAATGTGAGGACGCCTCTCGGTTCCAACGTGATGTTTCCGACCAATGGAACACCAAATTCGTCATACTCAGGATTTACTGGGTCGGAAAAGACCGTGTGGAAGGTAATTGTTGCGTTAGGCAACAAGGCGTCTTCGAGCGATTTAGGGACTAACCAGCGAACACTCTCTGTGAGTTCGTTATCCACGCTCAACGACCCTTTTCCCGAGAGAGTAATTGTTCCGTATCCGAGGTTGAGATTCACCAGAGCCCAACTCACCACGGTAGACCCATTGTTCGGGAAATATGTCGTGGTCGTAACATTCGTTAACCCGCTTGCTCCCGCGACGAATGTAGCGGAGACAGGGGAGGTGAAAACCTCTGAGACTGGGCTTAGAAATTGGAGACCAGTCCACACATTGAGGGGTTGTGCGACCACCATGCAGACGATGAAGACCGCTATGGTCGCCCCCCACACCCTTCTATGTCGTGTGAAGAAGTTCGCCAATCGGGTCTACTTCTGCTCCCTGACCTTGAAGTATTCACTCACAATGATTCTGACGACTTCGGGGACTGTGTTGATTCTACGCGCCTTGCGTTCCTCATCAAGCCCCTTCACCATTTCGTCAGTCATGGCGACAGTTATCTTCTGTGTTCCCGTTTTGCTCACCCGCGTTAGATGCCATAGGAAGGCTTATAATGCTATTGGTGGTATACTAATGCGGGCATTAGGCGACATAAGATGGACACCCGAACCAAACTCTTGGAGGCTCGCGCCGTGAGGGGCAATCAGATTGCCCAGACAGTCGGCCAAGTCCGACGCATAAGCGACTGCGAGTATCAGGTCAAGTCGCAACGCTCAGACGCATGGTATCAGGTCTATGCGACTGAAAGGGGTTTGAACTGTTCGTGTCCAGACTTCCAATTCCGTGGGGGAATGACCGTCTTTCAGGGTGGACGGTCGCTTGTCTCCTTCAAGTGCAAACACATTTTTGCGGTCGAACTCTCCCACGCTCTAAGACAGACTGTCGAAAGACAGGTCAAGATAGAGCCGTTAGACATCCAGTCGTGCCTTTACTGCTACTCCAAGAATGTCGTAAAGCATGGCCTACGCCACAACAGCAACGGCGGCATTCAGAGGTTCACCTGTCGGGATTGCCGAAAGCGGTTCTCCGTGAACCTAGGTTTCGAGCGCATGAAGGCTACCCCCCAGATGATAACTAGCGCACTCCAGCTTTACTTTACGGGCGAGTCTCTAAGGAATGTCCAAAGGTTCCTCCAACTCCAAGGGGTTAAAATCAAGTCGCCTCAGACAATCCACAACTGGATAACGAAATACATCGGGCTGATGGAGAGATACTTAGACCAAATCAGACCGACCCTTTCCTCGACTTGGAGAGCAGACGAATTGTGGGTCAAGGTCAAGGGCGACATGAAGTATGTCTTTGCGATGATGGACGACCAAACAAGGTTCTGGATTGCTCAAGAGGTGGCAGACACAAAGGAGCATCACGACGCGAGAAACCTATTCCATCGGAGCGCAGAGATTGCAGGGAAGAATCCGAGCCTACTGATAACTGACGGACTCCAATCCTATCGTCAAGCGGCTGTCAAGGAGTATCAGACCAATCACGGCCACGACGGGGCAATCCATGTGAGAGACATCACATTCAAGGGAAGGATTCACAACAACAAGATGGAACGGATGAACGGGGAGGTTCGAGACAGAGAAAAGAACTTCCGAGGCCTCAAGCGTTCGGACACGCCGATTCTGAAAGGCTATCAGTTATTCCACAATTTCATCAGGCCCCATGAGGCCTTGGACGGAAAGACCCCCGCACAAGTTTGCGGAATCCAAGTCCAAGGAGAAAACAAATGGCTCACAATAATTCAGAACGCCTCTCGTGTCCCGAAAATGGACAGCGAGAAAAAAAAGGAGCGTGTCCCGTAGATTGGACAGAACCCAACCGCGGCACGCTTTTATACCAGAAATGTCCCGACAGGTTTCGTACTCTTGGCCCCAGCTGCAGGAATGGCAATGATCGGGGATGTGCTCCAGTTCATAGGTGTCTTCGTCTCTTTCTCGATTGCGTATGTGGCTTTTCGCGGGCTTAGGCAGACCCACAGTTCGTCTCTGCTGAGGCTCACTACTGCTTTTGTCTTCCTCGGGTTGGGCTTCGCAGTTGAGGGGTTTGTGGAGCTGGGTCAGCTCACACCTGCTCTCCCCTTCTCGACCATGGCGGTAGTCGGCGGTCTCCTCCTAGAGACAACAGGATATTTCTTCCTCGCTTTTTCCCATGCGATAGATGTCATCATTTCTAAGAAGATGGGCGTCGCACTTCTGATGTTCCCTGTCATTAGCCTCTCAAGCGCACAGCTGGTCGATATACTGAGCATTCTGTCATTCTACTTCGTGCTCTATGGGGTCGTCGAAACGGTCTATTCCTACGCGAAGAGTAAGAGACCAGATACCCTGCTGATAGCGGTTGGATTGGCCCTGATCGGCGTCGGGACCTTCGTCCAGTGGTTATCGCTATTGTACCTAAACGTTGACCTTCTTTCACTACTGCAGATTATTATGAAAGAAATTGGTTTACTCATCCTGTTCACACCCGTCTTGAAGTTCGCCGTTGGAGGAGTGAGGATAGATGGTCCAGTATAGGACACAGGTCAGGATAATCGCCGACGTGCTCAGCACCGCTAGGGACATGAACACCGAAGGCAGCGGAGTGGGAGTCACGACGCTGCTACGCAGAGGGAACATGTCGTATTCTAGGATGTCCAAGCTCCTGTCGGAGCTGGTAGGCTCGGGTCTTCTATTGGAGCTGAACGGCGATAAGATCTCGAAGTATATGATTTCAGAGAAGGGGATCCAATTCCTGGCCATCTATCACCAGTTTGAGGACTTCGCCCAATCTTTCGGGCTTAGGCTTTGAGGAAGATCTCAGCGTCCTACCTAAGTAGTCGCAACTGTGAACTTAGTCTACCCTTCTAGCATCGAGTCAGCAAGGATGCCAAGGTTTTCAGCTAGGCAATTCTTCCACTGAGGCTACAAATCACAACTCTAAAGAACTGACGTCTGTGGCCGTCGAACTGGCGTGCTGATCTTCGCGCTTCTGAAGGGGGTTCCGGCCCGCACGACCCAGGTCGCACAGGTCGGCGGGGTTCTCAACAGGGAGGCGATGGATTTGGTGCTCAATCCCCACGACGCGAAGGCTATCGAAGCCGCCGACTTTCTCAAACGCAGGATTGGCGGAAAGATTGTTGCCTTGACGATGGGCCCCGATATGAAGCTCATTCCTCTGATGAAACCGCTTTACAACGCCGAGGTCATGGGAGTCGACGAAGAGTACGTCCTCAGCGACAGGAAGATGGCTGGCTCGGACACCTGGGCCACTTCCTATGCAGTCTCACTGGGCGTGAAGAAGCTACTTGAAATGCACACCGCGCCGATTGACGAACTTGCAGATCTGATTCGGAAGTCTGGCTACTCTGACGTCGTGAAAGTCAAGGCTACGGTCCTCTATCAGACTAACCTTCTTCCCAATCGGGTCTACTCGGAGCTCCCTCCGATTCGCGACAGCATTGTGCAAAGATTCCTCGGAGGCACCATCACCCCAGAACAGGCGGTCGCGGAGTTAGCCAAGGTGAAGGAGTCTCTCACACGGTTCATGATCGTATCCGGGATAAAGACCACGGATGGAGAGACTGGTAGTGTCGGTCCTCAGGTTGCCGAAGGCGTCTCGGAGTTGCTTGGCAAGGTCCTCCCTCATGCCACCTATGTTGATGACTTTGACATCGACGACGCTGCAACAACGGTCGTTTCGGAGAGGAAGATCGGCCGCTTGCTTCAGAAGCTGGAAATGACTCTCCCTGCTTTGCTCACAATCTCGACAGAGTATAGACCCCGAGAGTCAATTTCTGCCCTTCAGCCCGAAGCGCGCTACAACAACTACAAGGGAAAGATTCTCCAGGCGAAGAAATGGACCGCTGACGACCTCGCCGCGGACGTCAAGCAGTTGGGCCTCGCCGGTTCCCCGACCATTGTAGGGACCGGAATCGAAGTGGGAAAGCCTCCAGTTCAGAAGTTCCTTGACCAAAGCATAGTGTTCCTGAAGTCTGTTTCGCAGGTTGATTTTGAAGGGAAGACGTACGGACCCTTCGAGAGGGGGCAGCTGGCAGCAGACATTCCCCCTGGTCTTGTGGCTCGATTTAAGGGGGAGGGTTCAATCGGTGTTTTTGGTTATGACGTTCTTGAGGAGGAGCTCTTCAGTTGACTGACGAGGCCAAGGACGTCTGGGTCTACCTTCAGCACAACAAGGATGGTCTGACCAAGGATTCGCTGGAGGTCTTAGCGGCCGGGAGGAGGGTGGCCGACAAGATGAAGCAACAGGTAGTGGGAATCCTTCTGGGCGAGGGAGTTGAGCCGCTCGCGCGACAGGCGGTTGTGTACGGCGCCGACGGGGTGCTCTACGTTGACTCGCCAGCCTTCAAGACCTACTTCAACTTGAGATACATAGACGCGATCTTCGCCATGGTCAAGGAGAGGCGACCCTATGCTTTTCTTTTCGCCGCCAACGAGCTGGGCAAGGACCTGGCAGCAAGAATTGCCTACAGGGCGGTCACAGGGCTCGCCACGGACAATGTCCAGCTTGAAGTCGAGGATTACACTAACCCGGCGCTTGGCGTTTTCAAGAACCTGCTCGTCCAGATCAGACCTGACTTCGGAACGAGGCTTGCGAGGATCTACACGCCCAGGCACAGGCCCCAGATGGCTACTCTCCGTCCCGGCAACTTCACCCCGCTGCAGCCGGACCCAGCCAGGAAGGGCAGGCTCGAGAGCTTCAACTTCAAGGACGCTGACTATCCAGCCAGGGTGAAGGAGGTGGTCGAACTCCCGCCACCGGAGCTCGACCTGTCAGGGGCAGATGTGGTGATCAGCCTAGGCCTTGGTATTCTCAAGGACTCCTCAGGTCGCCCGAGGGACCCTAGGGAAGCCTGCCGCTACGCTGAGCAGCTTCGGAAGGCGATCGAGAGCAAGTATCATCTGAAGGTGGTCATAGGAGCTTCTAGAGCTCTTGTCTATGCGGAAATCAAGGAGCTGGAGGGTCTGATCTCGAAGGCCAACCAAGTGGGTCAGACGGGGACGACCGTGAGTCCCAAGGTCTATGTCGCCCTTGGGATCAGCGGGGCTCTCCAGCACAAGGTGGGGATGCTGCGCTCGGGAAAGATCGTTGCTGTTAACACGGATCCCAATGCGCCGATCTTTAAGATCGCCCACTATCCGATAGTCGGCGACCTCTACGAGGCGTTTCCGAAACTGATTGAGATTGTTGGGGGGGTTTCACACGGCAACTGAGTTTGACGTCATAGTGGTCGGAGCGGGTCCCGCGGGGTCTGCGGCTGCGCTGACTCTTGCCAGGAAGGGTGTCAATGTGCTGATGCTCGAGAAGGCTAAGATTCCTGGAGAGAGGAACATGACAGGGGGGGTGCTCTATGGAGATTTCCCTGACGGATCCGGTCTCATCAGCCTGGTGCCCGACTTCGAGTCAACCGCACCCCTGGAGAGGCAAATTCTGTCGCACGAGGTGGTCGTCCTCGGCCCGATTGACAACCAGAAGGGAGAATCGCATTACTACAGGCTCTCCAAGAAGTCGCTCGCAGCCAGGCTCGGACTCTTCAACCTCAGTTTCGAGACCGGCCACGATTACACTGTCCTGAGGCGGACCTTCGACCGATGGTTCGCCAACCTAGCGGTCCAATCGGGTGCGATGCTGTCGACGGAGACGACAGTTGAGGGCCTTATCAAGGAGGACGAGTCCGTCGTAGGAGTAAAGACACCGTCGGAGGAGCTGAGGGCTAAGCTCGTAATCGACTCCTCGGGAGTCACCTCAAGGCTGGTCGAAGAAGCCGGCCTGCGCGGACGGCTTTTACCCAAGGAACTCTATCACGGCGTGAAACGATTGTACAGGCTTGACGCAGGCACCATCGAGAAGCGATTCGGGGTCGCTCCTGGGAAGGGGCGCTCTATTTTCTTCCTCGGCGAGTTCATGCAGGGCATAGGCGGAGGCGCGTTCGTCTATACGAATCGGGACACCCTGTCGGTGGGGCTGGTGGTCTCCATGGAGTCTCTGCTTCGGACGACAACGGAGCACTTCGATAGGGTGGGGAAGCTCATCGACGTCTTGGACGAATTCGAGTCGGACCCGATGGTTGCTGATCTGTTGGACGGTGCCCAACAGCTCGAATACGCGGCCCACAACATCCCCAAGGGGTACAGGTCGATTCTGAAGACGCCCTATGCGGACGGGTTTCTCGTTGCGGGCGATGCTCTGGGGACCTTCGTGAAGATTGGCCCGATGATAGACGGCATGAGGCGCGCCATTACCTCGGGGGTATCGGCTGCCAGGACATACATCGAAGCCAGCCCATCGGGCTCATTCCGGGCTGCAAACCTGTCCAAGTACCGGGACCTCCTCACTTCTGTCTACAAGGACGTGAGCAGGTCGGGTCGCGACAGCATGGTTTCCGAAAGCTCCTTCACCTACCGCACTCTTCCTGGGCTCATCTTCGGGACGCGTCTCATTTCCAGCACGTACAAGTTCGTACCGCGCCCCCAGAGAGCATCCAGCGATGCCACGCAGAGGGTCCAGAACGGTACTAGCCTCCTGAATTATGACGAGGACGACGACTACTCGCACATCAAGGTCGACCAGGACGCTGCCTCGAAGTCGGCCAGCAAGCCCTGGATCGCGGGTTGCCCCACGAATTGCTACACACTGGTCACGCCTAAGGGGGTCTTCGCGTCCTTCAAGGATCTCTTCGACCACAACCTGGCTGCACTGGTTGCAGCCCGCGAAGGCGGGGGCGCTTCGAGAAAGAATGCTTTCACTCAAACCCAGAGCGACATTGCCTCCGGGCGCCTGAAATTCGACTATGTGGCATGCGTTGCCTGTGGGACCTGCGGCGCGATAGGGCCTCCGGAGATGGTCACCTTCAGGCACGAAAGGAACGGCCACGGCGTGCGATACGCCTATGGTTGAAGGGCTATCCGACAAGACAATATAACCCGTCTGGGCGGCCGCGAGCTACCAGCAGTAATTGACCTACAACTACCTTGAGCGGCTGAACCGGACTGTCAGGGACCACGAAGAGTGGAGGGTCGGAGAATGTCTGAACTTGATCCCGTCTGAAAACCGTGGCAGCGACCACATGCGTTCGATGCTCACGACCGACTTCGGCAACAGGTACACGGCTCCTGACAAGTTCTACCGCGGCACGAGGTTCGCCGACGAGCTCCAGGCGCTCTCCGTGGAAGTCGCCAGAAAGGTCTTCAACGCTAGATACGCGGACGTCCGTCCCCTCTCTGGGCATACGGCGGACATGGCGGTCCTCCTCTCGCTGACCGAGGCCGGCGATAGGATCATGTCGGTCTCGCCGGACAACGGCGGGTACCCAGGAATCTCTCATCAGGGCATCGGCAAACTGCTGAAGCTGGAGAACGTCTACTTTCCCTACGATGACGCAGCGGTCAACATAAGGGTCAAAGAGTCGATCTCGGTCATCAAGTCTCAGAAGCCCAAGCTCGTCTTCTTCGGCGCCAGTTTCATCCCGTTTCCACACCCGACGAAACAGTTGGCTGACGCAGCGTCAGGGACTTGCATCTATGACGGCTCGCATGTCCTCGGTCTCATCGCAGGGGGCGCATTCCAAGACCCACTCAGGGAGGGCTGCTCGCTGCTGATCGGCTCTACTCACAAGAGCCTCCCCGGGCCTCAGGGAGGGATTGTTCTTTCAAACAACGAGGAGGTTTTCAAAGCGGTCTCCGGCAAGATCCATCCTAGCATCGTGGACAACGTGCACTTAAACAGGGTGGCCGCGCTCACGGTCTCACTGCTCGAAATGATGCAGTTCGGGAAGTCTTACGCTCAGACGGTGATCAAGAACTCTCAGACCCTCGCGAAGGCCCTGGTAGATGGGGGGGTCAGAGTCAGGGGCGCTCCCTTTGGGTATACGAAGTCTCACCAGGTCCTCCTCGATTACGACCTGAGTAGGCTTGGCTTCTACTCCGCGAAACTCGAACAGGCGAACATCATCATAGACAACGGCGGAAGGGTTGGTACATCAGAACTGACTCGGCTTGGCTACGGCGCAACCGACATAGAGGAGGTTGCGGACCTGATCTGCCTTGTTGTGCTGGGCAAGAAGCCAGTCGACTTCATAAAGAAAAGAGTGAAGACACTCGTCAAGCAACACCAGGAGCCGAAGTATGTGCTAAGGTCTGTTCCGAAGATCCTCGAATGACAAGTGGCGGGCTATCTATCTGTGGGCGATTCCCAGCGAAGCGTCGGTGAGTTTCATCGACTCCTCCCGGCTGTATCCTCCATAGATGGCCCTGATTGCATCGATGTTCTCCGGGATGACTATTGCCTCCTGATGGACTGCCATGAACATGTACGCCTCACCCTCCACGACGCTGACAGAGTCCTTCCAGACGGTCGCCTCGTAGATGTCATTCCTCGGCCTCCCCATCTCCCTGGCCAGGTCCATAATCGCCGCGGTCGACTTAAAGCCTGACTTGCCGTCGACCAGTTGGATCCTCGGGGCAGCTTCGAGCGCAGCCACCAATTCTTCTCTAGTCGCTTGCTTCTTGAGGCTGAGAATCAGGCTGTGAAGGTGCATGTGGGTTGTCGGAACTTTGAACGCCATGGTGACGATGTTGAGCCCTTTCAGGACGGCCTGCACGTCGGGCCCGTGATGAGAGGGTAGCGTCGTAGGGTCCAACACGACGGCGTCTATGGGCCCCTTCTTGACGTCGTCCGGGTCGGTGGCCCTCCTCGCAAGGACAGCACGGGCCTTTGTAACTCCCACAGCCTTGTCGATGGCGTTGATCGTCCTGCAGAGGCCCGTGGTATTGCAGGAGACCACTTGGACCGTACGCTTACCGACTGCTTCTTCGAAGTTACACTGGGCGACGAACGACACGTCTGCGAGGTCGTCGCCTGCGCCTCCCTGGAAGATCGCTTTCACCGAAGCCTGTTGATAGATCGGCTTGTTGACCGCGCCTGTGTCCTCGGGGGCAGCATCCACGATTACATCGACTCTCTGCAGGAGGTCGTTGAGAGTCCCCCTCACATTGGCTCCTGCGGCCCGGAAAGCCTCCAGGCTCTTCATGTCAACTGCGTAAAGCGGGATTCCCTTCTTCTCCGCAACCACGGATTTGTAGTCTGGCTTCGTCTTCGTGACTCCGGCCAACTCCATATCGGACTGTTTCTTCACGGCGTCCGCCACCCGACGCCCGATGGTCCCGAAGCCGTTGATGCCGACTCTTATCATTGCCATGTGAACATTCCCACCTGTCTTAAAGCGTTCCTGGGCCCTTGATGCCCCACTTGTCTGCGGCTCTCTCAAGAGCGTCGATTAGCGGGAGGCGCTTGCCGGCCAGGTACTGAACCAGGGCCCCACCAGCTGTGCTTATGTGGTCAATCTGATCGTGTATCCCGTACTTTCGCAGCGCCGACGAGAGATGTCCTCCGCTGATTATGGTTGTGGCCAGCGAAGAGCCCATGGCCTTCAGCAGATGTTCGGTGCCGTAACTGAACGCATCCCATTCAAAGGCCCCGGGAGGGCCGCTCATGAATACCGTGCCCGCACCCTTGATGTGCCTCTCATACTTCTCGACCGTCTTGGGGCCGATGTCCAAGACCTGCGCCTGGGGTGCCATTTCCACAACGTCGACGTTCCTTCGGTCGCCATCGACCTTGATACCGACGTCGATAGGCACAACGAACCTCTCCGGTTCGTCGTCCATCAGCTGCCTGGCCTTCAGCAGAAACTTCTGTTCTCCATCTATCTTTAGGTCTCCCTTGTACTTTCCGGCCGCCTTCAGAAACACGAGCCCGACGACTCCGCAGAGCAGCACCTTGTCTGCCCTCTTGTTAGCAATCAGTGCGTCCACAGCTTCGAGCCTATCGCTGACCTTCGCTCCGCCTAGGACGGTCACGTAGGGTCCTTTCTCCACAGATACAATCCTGTCCAGCATGCGGAGCTCCCTCCCCACTGTCCTGCCGGCACAGGTTGGAACCATCCCGGCGAACCCGACTATTGTGGGAGACGACCTGTGGGCGGTTGAGAAGGCATCCAAGATGCAGGCATCGACGTGTCCCTGGATACGGCTCACGAGGAATGTCTTCTCGGCATCGGCTGGCTTGTACTCCTGATTCTCCTCGGCCGTGAACCTGAGGTTGTCGAGGACCAGGATTTCTCCGGAAGCCAAATTGTCGATCTCCCGCAGCGCTTCAGGCCCGAAGACATCAGGCACGAACTTGACCGGTTTCTTGATGATGGATTGTAGGGCTTCAGCATGTCGGTCCAGGCTGATGTAGTCTGACCTGCCCACTCTTCCCTGGTGCGAAGCCACAACCACCTTCGACTTCGGAATGTCTTCTATAGTCGCCGCGGCTTCTTCTAGCCTCGCTCGCTCGATCAACTCCCCGGTGTCTGGATGAATAGGCGTGTTGATATCGACGCGAAGGAAGACTCGCTTGTCCTCCAGCTCCAGGTCCTCCAGCGTCAACATCTTGATGGGCATTGGCGCTTGAACGTGCGTCATCTCTCACAGATTATATGCCTTGCGCCCTTCGGCTCTACACCTGAAAGCCATCGGCAGGAAGAGGCTGTTAAGATAATCTGCTCTGATGCCCCTGGGCTGAGTTTACTCTAATCTTAACACGTCCTACAGACTGGTTCTCACGTTGTTGCGGGCTTGGCTTGGTGGCTTGACGCGTGCCGGGGCTGGTTAAGAGCAACCGGTGAACGATCAAGGTTTCGAGGCTTCGGCTGGTCGTCTTTGACGTTTCTGTTCTGCTACCCCGCGCCGAAGTAATAGCTGGTTATGCCGCTGAAGATCGCCATGGCGCCGAGGACGAATGCCAGGAGGGCGATTCGCTTGCTCCCGGCAACCCTGAGCAGTGTTCTAATTGAGACGATTCCGATTGCGATCGCGACTAGAATCGAGATGAGGATCACGGGTGGTGTTAGCAGATCTACTACGGAACCGAGGTTGGTTTTGGACAGGAGCACGGTTACACCCGTCGCTCCAATCGATGCTGGTATCAGTGCCAAGAAGGACAGCCTGAACGAGTCCTCCGGGTTCACGCCCATCAACAACATTGTAGAGACAGTGGCGCCTGACCTGCTCACACCTGGGAACGCGGCTATCCCCTGCGCTATGCCGATAATCAAGATGTCACGGTTCTTCAGGTCGGAGAGTTTCTTCCTGGGCACCCTTCTTCCGCGAGCAAGGGTGATCAGGATCCCGTCGCCAATCAGAACGCACCCGAGGAAGATCATTGGAATCCCGAGGGCGGGCCCGGTGATTGTTTCTGACACGACCTTGTATATCACCACCCCCAGAACTGCCGTCGCTGCGGTCGCGATCACAAGGAACTTTAGGAGCATCTGCTCCTCCTGGTCTCCCCTGCCGACGAGGGCCCTGAGGACCCCCAGCACCTGCCTCCTGAAGTATATCGTCGCGGCTATGAATGTGCCCACCTCCAGAAAGAGACCCAAGGCGTATCCTTGCTGGAAGGTCAGTCCGAAGAAGTACGAAGATGAGATGATGACCTGCGTCTTGCTGCTGATCGGGAGCCATTCAGACACTCCTTGGATTGCTCCAAGTAGCACTCCCCAAAGCCAGTTGGTCGCCGAATCCTACCTCCAGTAAGAGCCTATGGCCTACTCCGATTATTTAAGAAATCATCTGGGGGCTGCTAAGAGACTAGAATCGCGTCGGCCTTGGCAGATTTTCAAGTTTAAAGGCACACTCTTGGAAACTGCCTGAGGTTCGCGTGCGCAACGAGACTCTGACCAACATCTTCTGGGGAGTCTTTCTCATCTGGGGGGGCTTGGCAATGGTCTTCTTCGGAGGGAATCCCGTGGCAAGCCTCAACAGCCCAGCCTTCGCTCTGGGCACCGGAATCCTTCTGATACTCATGAACCTGGCGCGATCCCTCCTGCGGCTGAGATTGAGCGTGCTGACAATCGCTCTGGGTGTGTTGGTGACCGTCGCGTACACGCCCATCGTCTTTCTGAATCTCAAGCTTGCTTTCCTGCCCGTGCTGCTCGTGGTTGCGGGGATCGCGTTGGTCATAGGCGCAATCAGGACGAGGAACTATCAGTCGTTCTAGCCGATTTCAATCCTTCCGGAATGCCATCCAGGCCACGCCCTTCCTTCAAAAACCGAATCCATGTGACCGCGTGTGGACCGTGTACAGCTCTTGGTATGGCGTCACGAAAGAGCAGAACGGGCACTTCATGAGGTTGGGTGGAAGTTTCTCTGTGGCCCTCCTCAGAGGCGCCGCCACGGGATCGGCTGAGTGCACGACGAGGGCATTGCCCACGCGCTCGGCAGAGTAGAACTCATGCTCCTTTCGGTCCGCGACGAAGCGGGAGACGGCGGACTCCACAGCACTCTCGTCAAGCAGTTCCTCCCCGAAGGAGTCGATGACGATCTTCCCGCCGTTTACCAGGGCGACCCCCTTTCCCTTCAGGGATTCGCTGATCTCGCCTGCCAGCTCTAGCTCCTCGTCCATCGTGAGCTCGCTACATTCGATGTGAAAAGTGGTGGGCTTCATGCTACAGTTCCCTTTGGTCAATATCGTAGTCGATATCAATGTCGATGTCACCAAAAAAGACATCGCTGAGCTTCGGTCCTTGAGTAGAAAGAAAAGAGATCTCGTGAATTACTGTAATCGGGGTCGCCCGATAACCCCATGGACCTTCCCTAGCTCTGGACAATGTCGTTCCAGCCCTTCGCCACCTGCCAGGCTTGCCTCACGAACCCACTCTGCGGCGCTCGCTCAGGGATTGGCTGCAGCCTCAACTGATAGACGGCCACCGTCTTCCGCCGCTTCTGATCCCAGATCAGCACGTCCTTCTCCACGAACCCCATGTCGAGAAGCTTCCTGAGCAGCTTCGTGTAGAAGTTGTGGTAACTGTATTTCACTCCAAGCTTGCCGGTCTGCAACTCCTTCGCGAAGAACCTCATCTCCCGCTTGGTCATGGACAGAGTGTTGGTCTGTTTCATCCTGGCTATGGCAAGCTTCGCGGCCTTGAGAGTCTCTTTCCTGTCGCCGAAAAGCAGCGCCAGCGCATCCCCACTGTTCAGGTTCTTCTGGGTCCAGTACAGCTTGATGCTCTTGGGCAAAGGCGTCAGGGCGCCCTCGGCGTCATCCGATAAAATCGTTTGTCAGTTCTCTGCGGTAGAGAGCGAGAACCCTCCTGTCCCAGCGGTTGAGGAAGTGAAAAATGTGAAGACTTCTTTCGAGCAATGTTTGCCAACGGGCCAGTAATCTGAAGTCACTTCCAAGCGGGCTCGGAGGCGTCCTGCAGCTAGTTGCCTTGCAGGGGGACAGAATTATGCAACCTTTCCACACCTATAGTGTCCTTAAAGGGTAACCAACCAGCGCCTGGGAACACGCAAGCACGGAGGCTGGGAGTGACACTTCTTGCATGTCGGGCGGTGTCCCTGGAAGGGAACAGGATTGTCATGCAAAAAGACCAAGTCGCCTCCCTTGGCGCCCGCACGAAAACCAGTCTCGGATGCACTCCTTTGACACGCTGACACCATGGTTCCTCTACCCAACATTTGCCAATCGCGGACGGAATTCGTTCGAGCTAGTAGTTAGCCATCCTCAGATGCTGCGCCGACTCGGCACTATTTGCCATAGTATCCCTCGGGTTAGTGCGCCTTGGCATCAAGAAGTCGAAGGAACTCCCCACTGTGCCGATTGACTTTCTGGCGTTTTTCACGCATTGCGACAGCCCTCTGCCTCCTCCGCACTTCGCGCCGGAGTTCCCTTCCCATATTTCTGCAGGGCGATTGCGGAACTATTTGATTTTGCCGAGCAATGGCTCGTCGATGCTGAACTTGATTGGAATCCTTTCCGATTCGTCTGGTGGCAGTGGTATCCTGATCTTGGCGCCCGGGAATTGATCCTTGCTGTAGTAAGGCGAGTGCTTCAAGCCGATTCCAGAAATCCGCAGCAGCTGATAAGCAATCGATTTGTCTGCAACTTTTTCCGACCGGACGCCTCCGAAACTGTCTCGGGAGTTCGACTTCCCCGACACGTCAAGTCCGGGTCACCTGCTTGGCACAGCCCTTCGCAATCTGTACTCTGGACCCGCCCGCAGCCGTCCCCTTCTCCCTAGATGCGATGATGCCACAATCTAAGCTGGTACACACACTGCAGATGGCAGCGGTCAAAGATCCTCAACGTCAGTCATTTTGTTGGGTGCGACACCCTGCCTCCTCTGCCTCACTTTTGGTCGTCGTGGATATTCGTCGCACCTATGACGTTTGCCGCTCCTACGCGACTGTTGCTTAGGCAGGAGTCGCGATGCTGAACTTCCTCTTCAGAAGGATCGTAGTGGGTATTGCTAGCCCAAGGAGAGCCAGCATTCCAAGGGGGAACTCTGGAACTGTGTTAGGAGTCCCGGAAGTAGTCAGCGTGGTCTGCAGCGAACAACCGCGGCCTTGGGATTGCTCGTCGGTCGCAGTCACGGTAAGAATCGTTGTGCTGCCTGGCGCGTTCGGGGCGTTCACGGTGACCGTGACCGGGTACCAGTCAAAAGAGGTCGATGTCCCCTCCCCAGGCACCAAGAGGGGCGAGACGCCTACAACGGTCCAAGCTGTGTTGGAACTCCCCACCGATAGCCCAAACGAGGCCGCAGTGCCAGCGCTCGGATAGTTGTAGGGGTAGACTAGCGAGTAGGTCAATTGCAGCCCTGATGTCCCCGGAGCAATGCCGGTTTTGGTACCGGTCTGGAAGACTACAGTACAAGGAGAGACCGCGGCCGAATGTACCGGGATGGCTCCCATGGCTATGACCGAAGCCAACAGAACAAGAATCGCTACCGAGAAGTTCCTGCGCAGGTCACTCATTAGCATCGTGACGCGGATTCAGGGTATATACGTGCTCAGAAGCAGAACATCACAGATATGAATCTGGGATTCACGTCGAACGCCACTTGACACCTGCCATCCTTCGGATCTCTGCCGTGTCTCTCTCGTCTTGCCCTCGTGGGGTCCTGTTCGCCTGTCCCATTGCTCCTGTGGCGCGTGTCTACTTTGATATCAACACCGGCGCGGCTCAGACAACTAGACCATGAACCTAAATCGCCTGCTCAGATGACTCTAGGGGTGCTAGAAAAAGAGAAAGGGTCCTAGGGAAGAAGTGACTCTTGTCCCTAAGACGCCTTACTTGAAGGACTTGATTTCTTCTTTGCTAGGAGTGCTAATCCGAAGAAGCTGATTGCGACGACCGCCATCGGCATCCCGAACTGAGGAACGCCAGATGGCGGTGCTGGACCAATTGGTGCAAGTGAAGGGAACGAGAGGACCTGCGCTGCCCAGGTAAGGCAGTCGTCTGTGCTTCCGATCGTCGCGTTGTCTTGGGTCGAACCGCTCATCACTGGTACGGTGTAGGTCCTTGTGTCCCAGAGGTTTCCGTCAGTCCACTCTGCTGTTGATGTTCGGTTGTCACTTCCGGGGAACGCGTTGGCATCGATCTGCACTCCGTCCCATGCTGCAGTGTTTCCTGTGAATTGACCGTCCGAGACTATGAACGTTGTGTTGGCGCTGGTTGCAATGGTTGACCCGTGATCGAATGTGCTAGTCAGGTAGCCTCCGTTTACCAACTCATTATCCGGGTTAGCGTTGGTGTAGGTACCAGTGTATACGTAGACCTGGTTGGTGACGGAAGATGTAGGTGTGTATATCACGATCAGGCTTGCGCCCTCCATGAGTGGTGCCACGTAGGTGCCCTCACTCCAGGGGTCGGCACCGTTCGTCACACCTGAGGGGAAGTTCTTCAGGTTGTTTAGGCCGTTGACAACGAGGGAAGTCACATCGGCGGCGAACACGGTGATGTTTCCATAGCCCCAGCACGGGCTAGAGTCAGTCGACTGGAAGGTGCCAGTGATGGTCTGTCCGTTGAAGGTACCTTGCGGGTCCGTGGCTGTGTAATTGATGTATGCCCAGACAAGGTACGACTTGAACAGAGTCCCGGTCCACCTAAGTGTGATGTTGCCATAGCCCTGGTCTCTCATGGCGGCGCCTGCCGCGACATAGCTGTAGTCACCAGAGTAAGCCGCATAGGGCGCAGGACTCAACGGAGGGTCTGAAGAGACAGGGGCTTTGCCAATCGGAGCTCCAAGAGTAGCTGCTGCTACAGTCGGCGAAACTGATAGAATGAGTATGGCTGCAATGGAAAGAAGCATTCTAGATCTTTTGTGCGTCAATTTCTTCTATCTTCCAAGCAGGAGACATTGTGGTTATAACCATTAAGAATCTCAGGCTCATCTATGTGAATTCGAAATTCACATCCCTTGCCTTCTCTAGAGCGCGCGCCCCCATGGAAACAACACGCTGAGACCCACCAAATCGTCTGGCAGACTTCCTTGTTCACCCACGGGCCGACTCTCCCAGGGAGCTCGGCCGAGCGTATCTACCTCGATATCAATGTCAATATTGGTTGATAAATGCCTTTCTCCCTTTCTCAGGCCTGTTGAGACCTCATACAACAAGAAAGCCCCGTGGCGGGGAATCCACCTCTCCTGTAGTGGATGCAACAAAAGTTGAGTGCTGAGCGAACCCGAGACTCACCCAAAGAGTGAATGGCAGTAGCGACTGTCAGCTAGGCCTGGCAATAGCACGCGCGCTAAGTTCGAGGCGCTCGTCTTTCCCTGGCTTCCTGTGGTCAAGCTCAGGGCGCGTTTCAGGGCTAAATACTGCACTTGGGAGAGGAGGGTCAATGAAAATGGGATACGGATTCTGGGTAGTGGTCCTGGGAATATTGGGCATTATCGCAGGAGGGGCCATATATGCAGCCTACGCGGGTCACCATAGATTGGGACTGGCCGGCATCGGACTGGGGGGAGTCCTGATCATCATCGGCGCGGTATGGTGGTGGATGGGGAACAAGGCAAGCCCGAAGGCTACAGCGCCTCAGCCAACTCAACCCGCAAAGACATCATAGACGAACTTAGGCATCAACATGCGCATTGAGACAAAGAGCCCGATGCGCATCCTCCTTCGTTTTTTGCTTGGGAGAATCCACTGCCTGCCCAATTTTGACCAGCGGCCCCCAGGCCTTCATAGTTGGAGACGTCTTCACCCGAATGCCGCGCACGTGACTTGAATCTTTTCTATTGCGATGGAGCTAGCCATTTCCAAGGAACAGCTTGCCGATTCGGCCTATGAATGAGGTTGGAGGGGCGAGTTGGAAGTACAGGTCCAAGTTGATCAGCCCTCGCGGATAGTTGGTACCACTGCCCAGCCTCAGGAGAGGCTTGTTGGCGCACTGGGCGGCGACGGCGGCCAGGAACCGCGCCCCATCCTCTGCGGTGGAGCCGGGAGAGGCACAAAACGCCATTATCTCACCCGTGTCGACATCCCTGGCAAGCCAAAGGTGGAAGCTTCGCCCTTCGATGCCCACGTCTGTGCCATCAATCGCGACCTCCCGCCGAATCTTCTTGCTCTCTTCTGGAAGACTGGTCAGTATTGCTAAGTAAGCGTCCCTAGCCGCGATGTACGACAACCCTCCGACCATTGTAGCGACGTCCCTGTAGGAGTATCCCGCGTTGCAAAGTGCGGCTGCAATCACCTTCTTGGTCGGAGACAGCCTGTTCCACCGGAAGGCGCCCATCGAGGAGGCCCATCGGGTCAGGATTGACACCGGCCCGGTCTGCTGGGGATTCATTGGGCGTGTTAAGCTAAGCCGCGCTATATGCATAGGCGATGAACCTAATTTGTCTTAACAGACTTGTCAGAAGACTTCTACGAGATCAGTTCTCACGCCGCACCGGTATTCCTCTATTCCGAGGCTCCGCAACTGGGGCACGGGAGGTTGGGTGCTGCTATGCGCGCGTGTGGAGCTAAAGCGAGATGAGTACGAGGACTACGATGACTAGCGGGACGAAGAGGATTGCCCATCTGGCTTTGCTCCACTGGAAGACTTTAGCGCCGTCCAAGGGCATTATCGGAAGCATGTTGAACGCCGCCAGAAATAAATTAATGTAAAGTCCCACGAATCCGAGGACTTCCCAGACGCCCGTTCCAAATAGCAAAATCGGCAAGAAAACCATCGCGACACCGACGTTTGTTAGTGGTCCAGCAATCGATATCAATCCGTTGTCTGACTTGGAGATGTTATTTCCTGAAATGTAGGTCGCGCCCGGCGCGGCGAAGATGAAACCTATGATGGAGGTGGCAAGTGCAATCAACAGCCCCACAGGCCACATCCTGAACTCAGCCCAGAGTCCATGACGTTCTGCGACGAACTTGTGACTCAATTCATGCAGGACGAAACCAGGCCCGACAGAAAATAGGGAGATTAAGAAGACCTGAGAAGCGGTTGGATAGTAATTCTTGCCAAAAATTGGATAGAGGAAGCTCTCATTCTTGGCGACAGCGGCGATGTTGAAGACTGCACCGGTTTCGGCTATGAAGAACGCTACGCCCAGAGCGAACCATGCTATTACAATGTCTCTTATTTCGATCTCTGAAAAGACGCTTGCCCCCTTGGCGCGAGTTGCCACGGGTGGTGCGAATCCGGAATCGGACCAGCTGACAGTGGTCTGGGGAGGTGGTATGATCATCCGCCTCTGCGTGAGGTCCCCCTTGCACTGGTGGGCCTCCGGGAGCCTGTGGTCGGCGCAGAAGGCGCCACCGCAGTAGTTGCATACGAAAGGTAGCGCCTCATCTCTCCCGCAATACTCACACTTCATGCTAGAGAGACCCCACAGGAATCAGGCGAAACCGCCCGAACCTCGTTTTTTAACATTGCTGGCCAGCTCGACGAACTGGAATCGGAAGCGACCCCATCAGTCCTTGGGCAGAGTGCGCAGGTAGTCAGAGAGCTTGGCTAAGACCGTCTTCTTGTCCAGGGCTTCCAGGACCACCATTTTGTACTGGGCTGCTAGCTTTTTCGCCTCGGCCGTAAGAGAAGGGATCGCGCACAGTATCACATGCTTTACATTCACATCGTAGACCTTGATGAACAGCGCGAGTACCTTGGTTTCGTCACTCGGAGCGGAACCGACCACCGTATCGCAGGCCATCACGACTGAGACCGAATCCTTCACTCCAAGGGTGAAGCTGTGTCTGACGCCTGACCTCCCCGTCACTACCAGGGGGCTGACGATGGGACTCTTACAAGACGAGGCCAGCTCTTCGACTGCATCTGACGGAAGAGAATCCAAGGAGCTTGAACTCATTTGTACGGCCGGCATCCCAGCCTTGTTTGCCCCCCGCAGAATCCCAATGAAAGAGGGTTCGAACCAGGTTCCTAGGAACAACCCCATGCGCTTCTTTGCCGCTGCAGGTGAGCCTTAAGAGTCTTCCCAAACTGAATTAGCACGACAGCATGAAGTGCTTTGCTCAGACGAACTTTCGCCCTACGCCTCGATATGCGAAACCGAGCCTTGCTGCCTCCTTGGGATCCGCCACGTTCCTGGCATCGACAAAGGCGACCTTCTTCGACGTCAGCTTTGCCAGGCGGCGAAGGTCGAGTGTCTCAAATTCCTTGTGGGCTGTGCCGATGACAACGCAGTCTGCACCCTTCGACGCTTCTTCCAGGCTCCTTCTTACTGGGAAGCCGAACACTCTGTCTCCCTTGAACATGGGGTCGTAGAGCGAGATCGAAGCTCCCATGGTGGCGAGCCGGCTGACCACCCTCTCCACCGGGCTGAGCTGGATATCCTTCACTCCGGGCTTGTATGACACTCCCAGGACCGCCACCTTGGAGCCACGAACCGTCTTCCCGACGTCGTTGAGGGCCTCTGATGCCAGTTCGACCACATGGTCCGGCATCCTGTCGTTGATCTCCCTGGCCATCCTGATCATGTAGGGGATGTTGCCCGCCTTCAATCCCTCCACTATCAGGTAGTAGGAGTTGCTGGGGAGGCACGGTCCTCCCACCCCAATGCCCGGATAGTGGGGCATGAAGTTGTACTTCGTGGCGCAGGCCTTGATGACTTCCAGGGCGTCTATCCCAAGCTCCTCGAACAGCAATGCGAATTCGTTGGCCAGAGCGATGTTGACGTCCCTGTACAGGTTTTCAGTGAGCTTGATCGCGTTTGCCGTCTTTGGGTTGCTCGCCTTGATCACGGTCACACCGAGTGCCGACTCGTAGAGGGCAGCCACCAGCTCGGTGCACTTTGGGTCCGTCGACCCCACTATCCGCGGGACCGACCTCATGTTCGCCACGATGTTGCCCGGATCGGAACGTTCGGGGCAGCTCGCGAGGCCAAAATCGGTCCCCGCCTTCATCCCCGACTTCTCTTCGAGTATCGGCAAGATCACCTCCTCAGCGATCCCCGGGCCGATCGTGCTCTCCACGATGACTATGCCGCCCCTGCGGAGAGACGTCCCCGTGGTCTGAGCTGCGGCTATGACGGCTGAGTAGTCGGGAGACTTCATCTGATCGATTGGAGTCGGAACGCAGATAATCACGAAGTCGGAGGACGCGATGGCTTCGGCTGGCTCGACCGTTGCCCTGAGCCGGCCGCTCTCGACGTTCCTTCGCACGAGCTCGGACAGGCCCGGCTCGTCCAAAAATGCGCACTTCCCGGCGTTCGTCTCCTCAACTACGCGCTTCCTTATATCAACGCCGACCACCCGGGCCCCCCCTTCGGCGAAGACTGCAGCCGTGGGGAGTCCGATCCGCCCCAGCCCAACCACTGCCACCCTGAGATCTCCCGATCTTAGTCTCCTCTTCAATTCCAGGACCGAACCTGTCAGAACGCCTGCCTGATGATTCACGACTGTCTTCGGCCGTGCCAGTTCAGACCACCGCTCCATGCCTGTCGTGTCTCACAGCAAGTCCTGCAGCCACTGCGAAGACGAAGGCCGCTAGGAGAAAGGCCGCCCTGAACTCTCCGAGATCGTAGTAATGGAAAGAGACAGGCGAGAAAGGAGGGAAGACTCCGGTGTCGATGGAGAGATGGGCGAAGAACGCGGACAACGAAGCCAACTCCACGTCTTTCCTTCTTATTACCGTTGCCATGAGTGCGACTGTGCAGACAATGAAGATGATCGAGTGCGCGGGTCTGATCGGCTGGGCCAGCCCGAAATAGGACGGAAGGTGGTCGAGATCGGTCAGAACCACGAGCGCAGGCACCAGAACGAGGAGCGTCAGGTCAGGCTTCCACCGAACAGCCGAGATGGCCAAGCCGAGCCCGAGCCCCAGAAGGACCAGAAGCAGCTCGTGCGACGGTATCGTCGCGACAGGCCGAAAGGTGCCAGTCTGCGAACCCTTGGGGGCTGTGAAGAGAGAGATCAGGGTAAACAGGAGAACCATCGCGCCGTAAACAACGCAGGCTGCAACGAAGACCCGCACCTCTCTGCTCAATCGGTGCCTGGTGGTGTGTCCTTTGCTCCCGTTGAGAGGAGGGGCATCGAGAATCGAACCCCCGGTTTCTGCGTCTGCCGGAGCGACTCTTTCTGATGCGGCCCTCAAGGCTCTCTGGCGAGGTCGGTGCTTGTCGCGGTCCCAACTCTCAGGAAAGGTATCTTCTTGGCCCTGAACAGATTCGGGTCGTAGATCCTCCTGCCGTCCACCACTGCAGGTGATCTCATGAGCCTCCGGAACTGGCCCGGTTTCATAGACTTGAACTCCTTCCACCCTGTCGCGACGATGCAGACGTCGGCTCCGGTGACGCACTCCTCGACCGAAGTCGCATAGGCGACCCTGTTCCCGAGCACAGACCTGGCGTTGTTTGTCGCCTTGGGGTCGTAGGCCACAACTTCCGCGCCCTTGTCGAGGAGGTTCCCAATTACCCGGATGGCGGTGGACTCCCTGACGTCGTCCGTTTCGGCCTTGAAGGCGAGACCAAGCACAGCGATTCTCTTTCCGTTGAGGTCCCCGGCGAGTTTTCGCGCCATTTTCACTGCTTCTTCGGCTTGCTTCTCATTCACTTCAATGGCCGAACTCAACAACGACGCGTCCACGCCCACCGACCCTGCGAAGGCGCGCAGCGCTCTTGCATCCTTTGGAAGACAACTCCCGCCATACCCAAGCCCAGCCCCGAGGTACCTCTTGTCCAGCTTGGTCACCCTTGAAAGGCCGGCCACCACGTCGCGCATCTCGCCTCCTTCGATCCTTGAACAGATGTTGGCCAGGAAATTGACATAGCTCACCTGGATGGCCCGGACAGCGTTGATGGAGTACTTGATCAGTTCCGCGTTCTCAGGCGTAGTGTGTATCGTGGGGGGCAGCCGCCCGTAGAACCTCCGGTACAGGGAAAGCAGCAGGTCAGAAGACTTCATGTCAGATGCACCCACGACGAGAGCCTCGGGTCTGAGGGTGTCCTGGACCGCGGACCCTTCGTATAGAAACTCAGGGTTGACGGCCAGACCGATCCTCTCTCCAACCCTGGCCTTTGATTCGGCCTCGAGAATTGGCTTCACCTTCCCCACTGTTGTGCCCGGAACCACGGTGCTCTTTACTACGACCAAGTGAGATTTTTCGCTGGACCTCAGAGAGCGTCCTATCTCTCTCGCCGCGCCCTCGACCTGGCCGGTGTCTATTTTCCCGTCCGGTCTGCCGGGCGTGCCCACAGTGATGAACGATATGTCGGTCTCGTTCAGTCTGGCGAAGTCCGACCGGATCTCAAGGTGACCCGTCCTGAGGGCCTTGTCCAGCAAGGGCTGCAACCCGTGCTCCCTGATCACCGGCTCCCCCCTCTGTATCCTCCTTACTCTGGCGTCGTCGATGTCTATTCCGACCACCCGGATCTTCCTGCTCGCGAAGCACGCCGCTGTCGTCAGCCCAACATACCCAAGGCCAGTAATAGAAACGGAGGGGCCTCTCAAGTGATGTTCGCCGATGGCTCACTCGACTACGTTATGAGTTATAAGTCATCCAGAAGCTCGATTGTTTAGTGCCTGACGCGGGAGACTAATGCCGAGACTACGGTCCTCACGCTCCTCGCCTGGTCTGGATACACGCCAATCAGTTCTGGCCCAGAGTTCCCACTCGGGATGACGCTGCTGTGGGGGCTAGCTGTTCCAGCGCTCCTTCTAGGAGGGAACAAGTTCTTGCATGTAGGCATCGAGTTGCGGTCGGGCGCGCGCGCTTCGAATGGCAAAGAATGCCCTCTCGCAGAATGGGAAAAACGGAGGAAGGGGATGACCCCAATGTCTAGGAGGTTTTGAGTAGTTTTCGTGGATTTCTGGATCGCGCGCGTGCACTGAAGAGAGCCAGCGACAAGAACGCCAGAGCGGCAATCGCTGTTGGAGGAATGGGGAACTGGGGTACTTTTGATACGCAGCTGGCAGGTTCCAAGGTCAGCGTGATTGTTGTGTTCTTGGTCAAGTCAACAGTTTGCGACGTCGAAGCGTAGCAGTTCTTTGAGGCGGTTACATCGTATGATCCGCCCTGGATTCTATTCCACTGCACCCACCCAGTTGAGTTAGTCACACCGCTCTGGGTCGTCGGCCCGACGGCCGCTACGTTTGCCCCGGAGATAGGTGTGCTGGTGGTGTCAACGACTTGCACTGCGAGGTTGTTGGGGACATGGACGGTGAATTGCTGGAGAATAAGTATGCCCCAAGCGGTGCCTAGGTAGTTAGACACGTCGTCGTCCTCGTTCACCGAAACCCAGTTGTTCCAATGCCCGTCTGGGCCTTGCTTCGCCAGAAGCGAGTCTGCATATTGTCCGGCTCCGTTGTACCAATTGATGCTGGCTGTGTTTGCATAGTTTGTAATGTATACTGTCGGCGTCGGCGTTGTCTCTCTCATCGCTTTCATCACGGAGTACATGTCGTACAGGTCGCCTATGTTCCAGTTCCAACCGCAGCCCTCCGAGGGAGTGCACCCGTTCGGGGTCCAGTCCTTGTACAGATATCCCTCCGCTGCTAGGATGCTCGCGCTGGTATTGGTTGCTCCGACATACGTCAACTCCATTATTCCTGCTGCCGTCTCAGCAGGGGAGAAGAGTCCGGACCCTGGTAGGTAGTCAAATGCTCCGTAGTATGCATTCGTGGCAGGGGTCCCAGTAAGATCCTGGTCTGCCGTAATCCACTTTTGCAGTTCGGTTCCAACCCAGCTGGGCGCGTTGATCCCCCAGAGCTGAGCGGTCAGCAGACCGACGACTGGCCACTGACTCACAGAATTGTCGGAACCAGCCCCCGATTGCGGGTCGTATCTCCACCCTCCTTCGTACACACCGCAACAACCCGGCTTGCTGTTTTGAGCCCAGGCTATCCAGTCGACTATGTCCTGTGCGACGGCTATGTAGGTTCGACCCGTGACGCCTGTGGGGCCCATGGTAGTGACAGCTGTCTCTGCGTCTGAACCCACGATGGCCATGAGCACCATGGGTGTCTCGTAGACACACGCGTCGGGGGCCTCTGTACCACCCTTTACGCAGTCGCCACTGTCTCCAGCCCAGTAGATCCCGAAGCCGTCCCCACTGACATCTGGGTTACCCGCCGAACTGGCACTGCTTATCGGTACTGTACTGGCCGTTGAGAAGAGCCAGTTCAAGCCGTTCTGGACTACAGTGTGGTCGGGGTCTGAGGCGTTCCAACCGTAATGGCCGTTGTTTTCGAAGGCCAACACTGCCATTGCCGTTGAGGCTACTGGATAGGGCCCGGGCCAGCTTCCGCCTGCGTTTTGTGTGCTACTGAGGTACGCTAGTCCTTCTGCGATTCCACCGTTAATGGCTGTCTGGGAAGCGGCTTCTGCAGCGGGAATTGCCACTGTCGAAAGCAGCATCACAGCGATGACTAAGATTGCGATCCAAGAATGTTTTCTTCGTCCTGACATTAGGCAGGATTGCCGCCGGGAGTTCTATATACAGAGTATGATGCCGAGCTTCATTGGTGTACATGTGGAATTCACCTAATCTGGCTCTAATCCATTAGGGTCAATTGCGCGCACGCCGCTATTGCCTGTGTCAGCCTGCCTGAATCGTTCCAACGATGACCTGACCATTTGCAAAGGCGATCTCGAAATTGCAAGACTCGCCGTGCGTCAAGCTTGCCCCAAGGTAGAATGCGGTTGTGGGGCTGGTGTACGCGGTCGCCGACCAGGAATCGACTTCAGCGCTGTTGAAGGGCGAACAGGAGCTCGCGGAGGAGCAAATGTAGACCGTGGGCGTTTTGGCCAAGTCCCCGCCGCTCAAAGTGATTGAATGGACTTCCGTAGCTGGGCCATCGTCCACTAGAATCAGGTAGAGGTACGCTGTTCCCTGGGATGTGGAACTTGAGGCAACGCCTGAATAGAGATCGATGAAGGCGATGAAGACGGGGCTGCTCGATTTGGCCACCGAGGTTGTGGAGGTACCCGTGGCAGTAGCGGTTGATGCCGCCGAAGTGCTAGTAGAACAAAGCCCGCTCGGAGCGGCCAGGCAGGTACTGGTAGTTCTGATCAAGGGGGCATAGGTCGTAGGTGTGTAGCTCTGGAAAGTTTGAGAGGAGCTGAAAGTGGTTCTCGGAGCGGCGGACGACGGAACCACGCCCGGAGTCGATACCATGTGCACCGTTGCGTAAAATGCGCCTGCTCCGACTAGGACGACGATGCCCACGGCCGCCAGGGTTCTAATCCCGGGAATGCTCGGAATCGGGCT
>Ga0326728_10000620_pt1 | contig 136767 bp, 127 predicted proteins | sample MB3enrmetagenome_FD_207602 | JGI IMG/M metagenome (GOLD analysis project Ga0326728, IMG submission 207602) | Lab enriched peat soil microbial communities from McLean, Ithaca, NY, United States - MB31MN | ecosystem: Environmental > Terrestrial > Soil > Wetlands > Peat | place: USA: New York...
ACCGCCCAGACGCTCGTTCTTTTTCGCGGCCTGCGCCGTCGCCGTCGTGTCTGCCGACGTTCAAACCGGGGCCCCGGCTGACGTCAAAACCGGGGAGAATGCGGTTGTTTTGTTCCGGGGCTAACACTGGTCCCCGGTTTCCGGGAGACGCGCCAGGTTCGCTGCTTCAGCCGGTTCGATGACGAGGAGGCGGTGCAGTTTGAACCGGAAGTGCTGGCGGGCACCACCGCGCAGCTTCGCCGGATCGCCCTGGGCAGGCCGTCCGCGAATGTGCGAAACGCGGTTGTCGCGCTCACGTTTGAGGGGGATGCGGGGCTGAGCGAGTATGATCGCGACATGTTCTGGGATGTGTTCGGCGTGCCCGCCTTCGAGCAATACCTGACCCGGCGAAATCGCCTCATCGCCAGCGAATGCGACGCGCATGCGGGCCTGCATGTATGCGCACCCCTCTCCCGCCGCGAGGGCTGGCAACTCGACAAGTCGCCGTGCGACTGCGGCGACGCGAGCCCGCGTCTGGTGAAGGCGCCGGATTTCGTGGCGCCCGCTTTCCACCTGTGCGTGGAACAACCATAGTGCGATCAGTTGTGTAGGCGATGTGGCGAAGACCATCGCCGCCGGCGCCGCCCGCAATCGCAACCGGCACCATGTCTCGCTCTGCACCCGCTCGCCGGACGAATAACCGCCGTTCCTCACAGCGGTCAGGCAACCGCGCCGGAATGGTTTCCCGGCCATCCGCAACTTGAGGTCCGGCGTTGAAATCGCCGCTCACGCAGTGTGAACGTCCGGGGAGCGAGCCCGACTAATCGCCCAGGAACTTCCCGTACGCCTCCAGGCCGCTGATGTGGTCGCAGGCGGCCTTGACGCCGGCCACGATCGGCACCGCCAGGACCAGCCCGATGGCGCCCCACAGCGTGCCCCAGAACATCAGCGCCACGGTCACCACCAGCGGATTCAGGTGCAGCCGCGAGCCCACCACCTTCGGATACAGCAGGTTCACCGCCAGCAAATGTACCCCCGCGATCACCGCGGCGATCAGCAGGTAGATCGGCGGGCTGTCGTACACGGTGAGGCCGGCGGCGAAGGCGGGCAGAATGGCCAGCGGCAGGCCCACGTAGGGCACCAGGCTCAGGAACCCGCTCAATACGCCCACCAGCAGCCAGTAGGGCATGCGAATGGTCAGGAAAAAGCCCGCGCTCACCAGCGCGAGAATCACGCCCAGCATGAAGTTTCCGATCACATAGGCGCGGGTGGCGTCGGCGATGCTCTCCCAGGTCTTGTGCGCCATCTGGCGGTCCGCGCCGCTGAACAGGTACAGGAAGCTGCGGCGCAGATGATCGCGCCAGCTCAACATGAAATACACCACGAACGGCACGAAACTCGCCATCAGCACGAAATCGTAGATGGAGCGCACATAGCTGTAGAGAAACGAAAACAGCGGCGTGGGCTCCTGATGAATACGAACCTCGGAAATGGCGGGCGCCGGAGTCGCCACGGCGGGAGGATGTTTGTGTCCTCGCAGGATGCTGGTGATGGTTGGATTGCCGGAGGAGGGCGTGGGCGGCTCCTCCTCGCGGAACCGCCTGGGCACAATCACCTGGATGGTGTTCTTCTGCACCTGATCCATCTTCGTGGCCACCGCGTCGGCGATAGCGTCGATGCGGCCGCTGAGTTTGGGCAGGTCCTCCACCAGCCCGGCCAGTTGCGTCCAGGCGCCCAGTCCCATGAGATACAGCATCGCCAGGGCAATGCAGCAGACCACCAGGCTGGACAGCGCACGGGGCAACCGCAGGCGCACGAACAGCGTCACCACCGGGTCCAGCAGGAAGGCGATGATGGTGGAGATCACCATGGTGATGCAGAAGATGCGGCCGTAGTACAGCAGCGCGATGCAGGCCGCAGTAGCCAGGATGGCCGTGGCCGGGCTGGATGGCTTGCGGGTTGGAAGATCGGGAATCAGAGCTGATATGGGCTGCGCCGGCTGCACTGAAAACACCTGCTCCTATAATGGAATGGAATCGTGGAGGACAGCAATCAAAACCGCGCGGCAGATCCGGCCGCCCGCGTTCTGGCGCTGGATCTGGGGAAGAAGCGCATCGGGCTGGCCGTCAGCGATCCGTTGGGCATCACCGCGCAGGGCCTCGATACGCTGCAGCGGTCCGGGATTCGCGCCGACCTGGCCGAACTGGCGGGAATCATTTCCGAGAAAGGCGTGTCACTGATCCTGATGGGTAAGCCGCTGCACATGAGCGGGCACGAAGGCCGGCAGGCCGAATACACCCGCGATTTCGCGGAGCGCCTCGGCAGGGCCACGGGCGTGCCGGTGGAGTTTCGCGACGAGCGGCTCACCACGGTGCAGGCTGAGCGCGTGCTGCGGGAAGGCGGCGTGCACCTGCGCGAGGACCGCGCGCGGTCCATCGACCGGCTCTCCGCGGTCCTCCTTCTGCAGGATTATCTCGACTCGCGCCGGATATGAAGGCTCGGCGGCGGCGGAGCGGGTGCATGGTCCGGTTGGCGCTGGCCGCGATCGCACTGGCTTTGCTGGCGGCGGGCGGCCTTGCGTGGTCTCTGTTCACGCCATTCCAGGGCTTTTCGGACTCCGCGTTGTTGGACATCGAGAAGGGGACGGGTGTCCGGGACATCGCCTCGGAACTGGAGCACGCGGGCGCCTTGCGCTTCTCCTGGCAGTTCCTGGCAGTGCGGCTGTTGCGGCCTTCGGCGAGGTTGCAAGCGGGCGAGTACCGTTTCTCGCAGCCCGACTCGGCATGGCACGTCTTCGATCGGATTGTGCGCGGCGACGTGTTCTACTACGATCTGACCATTCCGGAGGGAAGCAATGTCTTCGACATCGCCGCTGAGATGGATCGCCTGGGCTTCCTGAGCGGCAGCGACTTCCTGAAGGCCGCCCACAACCCGGAGCCGATTCGCGATCTGGCGCCCGCGGCGCCCACACTGGAGGGCTACCTGTTCCCCTCCACCTACCACGTCACGCGCCACACCGGCATCCAGCAGCTTTGCCGCATGATGACCGGCGAGTTCCGGCGCCAGTGGCGTTTGCTCGATCCGCCGGCGGGCGTCGAGGTGAGCCGCGTGGCCACCATTGCTTCCATGGTGGAGAAGGAGACGGCAGTGGCCGGCGAGCGGCCCGAGGTGGCTTCGGTCTACTACAACCGGCTGAACCTCGGCATGGCGCTGGACTGCGATCCCACCACCATCTACGCGGCCCTGCTGGAGGGTCGCTATGGCGGCGTCATTCGCCGGTCGGATCTGGCCAGCGTAAACGCGTACAACACTTACACGCACGCGGGGCTGCCACCGGGGCCTATCGCCAACCCCGGCATGGAGTCGCTCAAGGCGGCCCTCCATCCGGCCGATACGAAGTACCTGTATTTTGTGGCGAAGCCGGATGGCTCGGGGGGGCACCAGTTCTCGGTGGACCTCGCCGCCCACAACCACGCGGTGGAGCGGTTTCGGAATCGGACAGTTCGTGGCGAAATCGGACACCGGTGACGTACACCTCATTTCCGAATTACCGCAACCCGCCTGTAGGAGGAGCGCCCCCGAAGGCTCCGGTAATTGGGAAATGAGGTGTACGTCACCGAATTAAGTGGCAGGGGAATTGCACCTTCTCCGGGTTGCGACCTCCCATGAAGATCATCTCTGCTGTCATCCTGAGCGCCCTGACCGCCCTCGCCTCCTCGGGTTTCGCGCAAACCCCGGAGATCTCCATTGAACAGCCCGCGGGCAAGCCGGTTGTCGGCCCGCTGCTGCGGCCCTTCCACATTGAGAAACGGGCCGTGTCGCCGGTGAAGCTCACCAACTCGCCGCGTCTGGAATCGCTGGTGCGCGCGGGCAATCTGTATCTCTCGTCGCGCGACGTCATCGCGCTGGTGCTGGAGAACAACGTCGACATCGCCATTCAGCGCTACGGGCCGTTTCTCGCGCGCGAGGTCCTGCGGCGCGCCCAGGGCGGCGGCTTCCTGCGCAGCGTGGGCATGCCCATCAACCCCGGGCCGGTGAGCGTCAGCCTGGCCGGCGTGAGCGTAAACAACGTGGGGCTCGCCGAAGGAGGCGGAGTCGGCTCCGGTGGCGGCATCGTGATTCAGCTTGGTCCCACCCCGCCGAGCCTCGACCCCTATGTGTACGTCTACGCGAACTACCAGCACTCCACCACGCCGCAGAGCAACCTCGCCGTGAGCGGGGTCAACCCGCTGACCGACAACAGCCAGAACTATCAGGTCGGCTATGGGCAGTCCCTGCTGACCGGAACCAGCTACTATCTGACCTTCAGCAGCTATCGCAACGCTTTCAACAGCCCCTATTTTTCGCTGAATCCCTTCACCTCCGGCGACCTCGATCTGTACATCACGCAGAACCTGCTGCAGGGGCGATCCATCGGCGTGAACAATCGCAACATCCGCGTGGCCAGGAACAACATGAAGGTGACCGACCTGCAATTGAAGCGGCAGGTGATCACCACCACCTCCGCCATCCTGAACCTGTACTGGGATCTGGTGAGCTTCAACGAGGACATGCGCATCAAGCAGCAGGCGCTCGGGACCGCGCAGAAACTCCTTGACGATAACAAGAAGCAGGTGGAACTGGGGACGCTGCCAGCCATCGAGGTGACCCGCGCGGCGGCCGAGGTTTCGCAGAGTAAGGAAGACCTGCTCATATCGCAGACCAACGCGGCCCAGCAGGAGACCATCCTGAAGAACTCGCTCAGCCGGAGCGGCATCGCCAGTCCCTGGCTGGACGACGTGCATATTATTCCTCTCGATCGCATCGAGGTGCCGGAGAAGGAGGACTTGAAACCGGTCGCGGAACTGATTCAGCAGGCGCTGGCCACCCGGCCGGAGATCGAACAAACGAAGATCAACATCCAGAGCAGCCTGGTGAACCTGGGTGGCAGCAAAAACGCTTTGCTGCCTACGCTGCAGGCCTTCGCGGAGTTCACCAACAACGCCTTGAGCGGGCCGGCGAGCCCCACCTACGATGGCGTCGATGGTCCGGTGGACCCCTACTTCATTGGTGGCTACGGGAACTTCCTGGCGCAGATCTTTCGCCGGGATTTCCCGAACTACACGGTCGGCTTCTCGTTGAACATTCCGTTCCGCAACCGCGCCGCGCAGGCCGACTATGTCGCCGATCAACTGGCGCTGCGGCAAAGCGAGCTGCAACTGCAAAGGACTATCAGCCAGGTTCGCGTGGACGTGAAGAACGCGGTGATCGGGTTGCAGCAGGCGCGCGCGCGATACGAGGCCGCGGTGGCTACGCGCCACCTGGCCCAGCAGACGCTGGAAGCGGAGCAGAACCGCTTCAAGTTCGGACAATCCACCATCCCGCTGGTGGTGCAGGCGCAACGGGACCTGGCCAGCGATGAGAGCGCCGAGACGCAGGCCATGGCCAACTACACCCACGCGCGGATCGCCTTCGACGAGGCGGTGGGACAAACGCTGGAGGTGAACGATATCTCCATGGCCGAGGCGTCGTCGGGCCGGGTGGCGCGGCAGTCGTCCATACCGGAGACGGTCGCGGGGGAGAGCAAATGATGTACCGCTCTCTCGTGTCCCTGGTCGCGGCCTTCTGCCTTCTCACGAACGCGCAGGATTCGGCGATCATGGTGCAGCGACCCACCGCGACGGTGCTGGTGCGCCCATGGGTGGCCGCTACCGTTCCCACCTCGCGGATGACGAATTCGGAGCGCCTGCGCAGCCTCATTCGCGCGGGCAAGCTGTACCTGACGGTGCAGGACACCATCGCCCTGGCCATCGAGAACAACCTCGATCTGGAGGTGGATCGCTACGGCCCCATTGCGGCCGGCTGGGCAGTGGAGCGCGCTGAGGCGGGCGGCGTTCTTCGCGGCGTGACCGCCGGCAATTCGCAGGTAGGCCAGACCGCCAGCGGCCAGGGCGTCTCCGGCAGCCAGCGCAGCGCCGGACTTGGCGGCAGTAGCGGGGGCAGCTCAAGCAGCGGGGGCGGCGCGACGGTTTCGCAGATTGGACCGGTGACCGAGAACCTCGATCCGGTTCTCAAGAACACCACTCTGTTCTCGCACCAGACCAGCCCGCAGGTGAACGCCGTGCAGAGCGAGACCACGTCGCTGGTGGACGACAGCCGGCTCTACAACACTTCGCTGCAGGAGGGTCTGTTGACGGGCGGTTTCGCGACGCTCTCAGCCAGCGAGTCGTACTTGAACGAGAACTCGCCCACCGACGTGCTCAATCCCTCGGTGGCGCCGAGCGCCCAGCTCTACATTCAGCATTCTCTGTTGCGCGGGTTCGGCCTGGCGGTCAACAGCCGCTTCATTCGCGTGGCCAAAAACGACGCCGCGGCGGCGGATTTCACGTTTCGCTCGCAGTTGCTCAATCTCGTGGCCGGCGTGCTCAACCTCTATTGGGACCTTGTGAGCGACAACGAAGACGTGAAGGCAAAACAACACGCCCTCGAGGTCGCGCAGAAGTTCCTGGACGACACCAGCCAGCAGATCCGGCTGGGCGTGCTGGCGCGGGTGGAAGTTTATCGCGCCGAATCGGAGGTGGCCACGCGCAAGCGCGAGCTGATCATCTCCCAGACCACGGTGCGGCAGCAGGAGACCCTCCTGAAGAACGCGATAAGCCGCAACGGAGTGGAAGACCCGCTGCTGGACGCCGCGGAGATTGTTCCGCTGGATTCCATTCAGATCCCCGCCAGCGACGACCTGCCGCCCTTGCGCGAGCTGGTGGCGCGAGCGCTGGCAAAACGGCCGGATTTCGCGGTGACCAAACTGAACCTGGAGAGCGCGGAAATCTCCGCCCTGGGCACCGCCAACGGCCTCCTGCCGAATCTGCAGGTGGCCGTGCAAACGTGGAACAGCGGTCTGGCGGGATCGGCCAATCCACCCTCCGGCCTGGTGCCGAGTCCGCAGTACGTGGGCGGTCTGGGCACCGCCTTTGGGCAGGTTTTTCGCCGCGATTATGCCAATGAGGCGGTCGGAGGCGAGATCGTCCTTTCCTTCCAGAATCGCGTCAGCCAGGGCGACTACGGCGTCGATCAGTTGCAGTTGCGCCAGAACCAGCTCGCCGCGCACCGCGACCGGAATCAACTGGTGGTGGATATCTCGAATCAGATGGTGGGACTGCGGCAGGCGCGCGCGCGGTACTCGGCGGCGGTGGACACACGCGCCCTGCAGGAGCAGTTGCTGGAGAAGGAGCAGCAGAAGTTCACGCTGGGCGGCTCGACGCTGAACGATCTGATCACGGCGCAACGGGCGCTGGCCGACGCGCGGACCGCCGAAGTTGCCGCGCTGGCCACGTACAGCCGCGCGCGCGTGGCGCTGGACCAGGTGCTGGGCGAAACGCTGGAGGCCAACCACGTTTCGGCGGACGAAGCGCTCAAGGGCCAGATAGCGCCGGCGCCGGCGCGGCGTGAGACACGAATTAACAAGAATACACGCGAATAAAAGAAAGACAGTATATATTTGTGTTCATTCGTGTGCATTCGTGGCTCAAACGCGTTGTTTGCAGTCTGTCAGGCGGCTCGGTACCGTTTCACGCCAGCCGCGCCGGCGGTCCGATCGAGCTTGTCATCGAGGGTCCAGAGAGCGCAGTTGGATATCAGCGCCGACGCGAGAAGATGCGCGTCCACCCAGCCGATGCCGCGTCCCCAGAGCTTGTGATCCTCGATCAGTCGCGATGTCTCTTCGTGGGTGGCCGATACCGCGGCCGGCAGCAACTCCAGATTGCTCAGAACGGCGCCCCGATTCTTCATGTTGCCGCAGGCCAGCTCGCCCAGCACGAATGGATGCGTAAGCACCACGCCTTCATCGAGAAGTTCGGCAAGCGCGGGCGAGTTCCTGCGAAAGTGGTCGATCCAGACGGATGTGTCGACGAGTACCATCACCCGGCTGCGGCACGCCGTCTGGGGACTGCGGGCAGGGCAGGCTCGGAGCCTCCCAGCGCGGCCAGACGCTTTCCGGCCTCGCGGGCGATCAGCGCCTCCAGCCCGGCCCGCACCAGCGCGGTCTTCTCGGGGATGCCGGACAGTTGCCTTGCCCGATCCAGCAGGGAATCGTCGATGATCAGCGTCGTCCTCATATGGATAAGTATGCATGAATGGTGCATATAAGTCAAGCATGTTCCCCTTCCCACGGACCGCTTCCCGCAGTACACTGAACCCGGCAGGAGGAAGATCATGGACAAACCACGTCATCCCCACGTGATCCGGACCTGGGTCACGGGACGGAACAGGCACCCATTCCCCACCATGCCGGCGCACCAGACCGAGGGCCCGCGCCGGTCTTCCATCCGCGGCATCCCCAAACCGGCCAAGCCGCCAAGGCCGGAAGAGAACAAGGAACCGGAGGCGTAGATGATTGCCGCCTCGCAACTTCGCGCCGGCTTGGCCATTCGCTACGAGCATCAGCCGTACAAGGTGCTGGCCGCCGACTACCATCCCGGACAGGGCAAGATGGGCGGCGTCAATCACGTTCGCCTGCGAAACCTGGAGACCGGAACGCAGTGGGAACACAGTTTTCGGGCCGATCTGAAGATCGAGGAACTGCCGGTGGAACGGCAGACACTCGATTTTCTCTACGAGAACGGGGGCCAGTGCTGCTTCATGAACCCGGAGAGCTATGAGCAGGTCGATTTGCCCGTGGCGGTAGTCGGTCCGCAGGCGAAGTTCCTGGAAGCGGGGATGAGCCTGCCGGTGGAGTTTATCGAGGGCCGGGCGGTCAGCGTGGTGTTCCCGGACATCCTCGAAGTGTCCATCGCCGACACCGCGCCGCCGCTGCACGGCCAGCAGGACAGCACGTGGAAACCGGCGCGGCTCGCCAACGGGGTGGAGATCATGGTGCCGCCGTTCGTCAAGACCGGCGACTGCATCCGGCTGAATCTTGTGGAGATGAAATACATGGACCGGGCCAAGGCCCGGGTCACTATCTAAGCCCCGAGGCGACCACGGGCCACGAGAGTAGCAACACGATCCGGGCCTGAGATGTCGTAGCGCGCCTCATCTGACTTGCGATCTCTCGCCGCATGGCTCTCCGCAGACCCGCCGGCGTAACGAAGCCGATGCGCCATGCAGCCGCACGGTGTTGTGGTGATCCACGTACTGCCGGGCCACTCCACCATCAGACTCGCCGCCGAGGATAGTTAGCCCGGCGGGCTCATCGAGACGACCCGAAGGTTGAGGTTTCCACCAGCCCGTGGCGGCCCCTTAGAACGCCGCGGCGCTGACGGTATAAACCGGAAGCGACGTGAAGGCCCCGCTGGCGTGGAAGCGCAGCCCAACCACCGAAAATGTCCCGGTGGAGGAGGAGAGCTCCAGCGTGCCCCGCTGCCCGGCGCTCTGGGGAAACAGCGAGGGCAGCGTGAAGGACGTGTGCCCGAGGGAGGGAATGCTCGGCAGCGATCCGGGCACCACCTGACCCGACGCCAGCAGCAGGTTCGCCGATATCGTCTCGGCGGCGCCGCTGGTGTTTACCACCGCTATTCCGGTGACGATGCCGGAGGAGTTGTCGAAGGGGACCAGAATGTTCTCGCCCGGCGCGGCGGCCAGCGCCGTCCCATCCTGGTAGCCGGAGCCGACGTGCCACGTGAAGATGGCGTAACCCTGCACTCCGGCGCCGGCGATCAGTTCCCCAAAGCCCTGAGTCAGCGCGGATGCCGTCCCCTGTGTGTGCAGGAAGATCGTGGCGCCCGGCGCCAGTTGCATGTTCGTGGTAGAAACGCCTCCCGCCAGCGGCGGAGTCCAGGCCTGGGTGTCCCCGGCGGTATCGGTCTGCTGGTAGAACTGCAGCATCGCCGTTGCCGTGGTCGCGGTGGTGTTGGTGATCCCAAAGGTGGTTTGCCATCCGCCGCCGTCCACGACGTGGGGAATGATCAAACCGGATGCTCCGGAACTGGCGGCCGGCGTAACCGCGGCGGAGGAAGCCGTTTGGTTCGCGCCCGGCGCCGCAACCAGCCTGGCGGCTGCGGGGAACGGCGCGGCGCTCACCGCGTACACCGGGAGCGACGTGAAGGCCCCGCTGGTGTGGAAGCGCAGTCCGACCACCGAAAACGTTCCGGCGGAGGAGAGTTCCAGCGTGCCCTGCTGCCCGGCGCTTTGGGAAAACTGCGAGGGCAGCGTGAAGGACGTGTGCCCGAGAGAAGGAATGCTCGGCAGCGATCCGGGCACCACCTGACCCGACGCCAGCAGCAGGTTCGCCGAAAGCGTCTCGGCGGAGTTGCCGGCATTCACCACCGCGAGGCCGGTGACGATGCCGGAGGAGTTGTCGAAAGGGACCAGAATGTCCTCGCCCGGCGCGGCGGCCAGCGCCGTCCCATCCTGGTAGCCGGAGCCGACGTGCCATGTGAAGATGGCGTAGCCCTGTACTCCGGCGCTGGCGATCAGTTCCCCAAAACCCTGGGTCAGGGTGGGCGCCGTCCCTAGTGTCTGCAGGAAGACGGTGGCCCCCGGCGCCAGTTGTATGTTCGTGGTGGAAGCGTCTCCCGCCAGCGGCGGAGTCCAGGCCTGAGTGTCCCCGGCCGTGTCGGTCTGCTGGTAGAACTGCAGCGTCGCCGTTGCCGTGGTCGCGGTGGTGTTGGTGATCCCAAAGGTGGTTTGCCATCCACCGCCGTCGACGACATGAGGAACGACAAGGCCGGATGTGCCGGAGCCGCCGCCGGCCGGCGTCACCTGGAAGCTCTGGTTCACCGGCGTGGCCGCGGCGTAAGTGGCGTTGCCCGCCTGCGTCGCCTGGATGGTGCAGGTGCCGACGGCAACCAGGGTCACCAGCGAACCGGAGACCGCACAGACGGAGGTGGTCTGCGAATTGAAGCTCACCGGCAAGCCGGAGGAAGCCGTTGCACTGACGGTGAATGGAGCGGTGCCGAGCGTCCGGTTCGCAAGTGGGCCGAAGGTGATGGTCTGGCCCACCAACTGCGTTACCGTGATCTGCTGGCCCAGGACGGTGATGTGCGCCACGCGGGTGGAGTTGGACGGGTTTGCCGTAAAGGAGAAACCGATGGCACCGTCAAAGATGTCTCCGATCATGAGCCAGGTCTGGTCGCTGCTGGGCGTGAAGATGCCGGCGAGAGACGTCGTGGTGGGAAGCACCTGCAGCCAGTCAGACCCGGTCGCGGCAGGCTCGGTCAGGCTGGCCGGGCCGACAAAAGCGTAGGGGATCTCCTTGATCGCGTTGTTGCCGGTATCCGCGATGTAGACGTTGCCGGAGCCGTCCACGGCTACCCCGTCCGGATTGTTCAGCCCCGAGGCCAGCGTGGTCACCAGCGCCGTCACCGGGCTCCACTCCTTGATCGCGTTGTTGCCGGTATCCGCGATGTAGACGTTGCCGGAGCCGTCCACCGCCACCCCGTTCGGAGAAGACAGCCCCGTCGGCACCACCAAGCCAGTTTCCTGCGGCATCGCGGGGCTCCACACCAGGATCATGTTCCCGAGGGTGTCCGCGATGTAGACGTTGCCGGAGGCGTCCACCGCCACGCCCCTGGGGCCAATCGCCGGCGCCAGCTTGGTCAACTGCTGCGTCAAGGGGTTCCACTCGCTGATCGCGCCGTTTAGCTGGTCCGCGATGTAGACGTTGCCGAAGCCGTCCACCGCCACGCCCCAGGGTGCTCCCAGGCCCGACGACACCAGCGTCTGCGTCCCGGAGAAGAGGGAGTACTCGTCGATCGCGGCGTTGTAGGTTTCCGCGATGTAGATGTTGCCGGTGGCGTCCACCGCCACTCCATGAGGGCGATTCAGCCCCGATGCCAGCGGCCCAATAGCACCCGCCGGCACGGAGGCGGCCCACGCCTCGATCGCGCCGTTACCCGTATCCGCGATGTAGACGAGGCCGGAGCCGTCCACCGCCACTCCATACGGGCTCTTCAGTCCCGACGACGACGGCACCAGCGTGGTCAGCGGACTCGCCCGGAGATAGTCCGTTCCCACCTGCGTCACGAGGACCGTAAGCCCGGCGATGGTCAGCGTGCCCGAGCGTGTTCCCGTGCCCGCGAACGCGTCATAGCTGAACGCGACCACTGCGCCCCCCGTGCCATTGGCGCTCCCGCGAATGTGCAGAAAGGGATCGTTCGCGGTGGCCGTCCAGGCGCCGTCGCAGGCCAGTACCACCGAAGAACTCCCCCCGGAGCTGCCCACCACCAGCGTACTGGCGCCCAGCACCGGGCCCACAAACGCGTACGCGCTTCCCCGGCCCGGGGCGCCGATGAGCACTGTACCCCCGCTCGCCGAGACGGAGGCGCCGAAATTGTCGTTTGCCCCGCCAGCGGAAGCAGTCAGCGCCGGCTGCTGGATCCACCACTGGTCCCATGAGACGTCGTTTTGTACAAACACGTACGCGGCTCCCTGGCCGTTATTCGAGTTGATGGTCTTGCCAGGAGCCCCGATCACCGCCGTGCTCCCGCTCACCGAAACGGAGGAACCGAAACCGTCGCCCGCAGCGCCATCGGCAGCGGTCAGCTCCTGCATCTCGTCCCACTCTGCCCCCCAAAACAGTCCTAACAACCCTCCCTCACTCCACAAAAAGACGTACGCGGCGCCCTGGCCGCTATGCGAGTTGACGGTCTTGCCGGGAGCCCCGACCACGGCCGTGGCCCAGCCCGCCGACACGGAGGTCCCGAAATTGTCGCCAGGCTTGCCATCGCCGGCGGTCAAAGCCACCGCCGTCTCCGCCCCGGCCTGCGTCGTTTGGAGCGTGTACGCGGCTCCCTGGCCGCTAATCGCGTCTGCGGCCCCGAACAGCATCGTGTACCCGCTCAACGACACGGAGGCGCCGAATTGGTCGCCCGGCCTGGCATCTCCGGGAGTCCACGGCGCGGGCGTGCCCCACGATCCGGTGGCGTCGCGCTCAGACACGTACACGGCTCCCTGGTAGCCGAACCAGCCATATGCCCCGACCAGCATGAAGCTCCCGCTCACCGCCACGGAGGCGCCAAAATAGGCGTCCGGCGCGGCATCGCCAGCAGGAGCAGTCAGCTCCTGCTGCTGCGCCCAGACCCAGATCCTCCCGTTCGGAAGTTGCACAGGAACATACACAAACACGTACACGGTTCCCTCGCCGCCATGCGCACCCGGAGCCCCGATCACCGCCGTGTTCCCGTTCAACGCCACGGAGGCGCCGAATCGGTCGCCCGCCGCGCCATCGGAAGCAGTCAGCTCGCCCGCCGATTGCATGCTCCATGTTCCCCCGCTGCGGACGAACACGTATGCGGTTCCCTGGCCGCCGTTCCTGCCGGGAGCCCCGATCAACGCCGTGTCCCCGACCACCGCCACGGAGGCGCCGAACTGGTCGCCCGGCTTGTAGTCGGAAGCGGTCAACTCCTGCTGCTGCGTCCAGTTCGGGTCCACTGCCAGCGGATACTGAGCGTCGTGGTCGTCAACCATCAGCCGAATCTCCTGGCCCCGCACCTCCAGCCGCGACGGAAGGGCGTGGCCGCGCGCGTCCACCGCCTTCAGCCCCGCGTACCGCAACCCGGCGCCCTTGCCCGATGCGAACAGCACCGAGTCGTCATCCGCCTTGCGGGCGGGCAGTAGCCCTCCGCCCACGCCGAGGGTGATCACCAGCGGCTCGCCCTCGCGACCCGTTCCGGGGCGGCGGGCGAGGGTGAAGCCGTGCTCCAAGCCCTGCGATCCGTTCACGTACCATTCGGTGAGATCGCCGCGCTGGTACTCCACCCGGTTGCCTGTGCCGGTCAGAGTGGCCGTCGCCGGCTGCTGCAGCCGGTCGCCGTAACCATATCCGGTCAGATGGAAGCTGACGCTGCCGTCCGGGTGGCTCAGCCGTGCTTCCTGGCCGTCAAACTCGAGGGTCAGCCCCTGCGCGGAGTTCTCGCCACGCCAGGTCCCATGGCCGGAATCCTCCAGCGAGTAGGCAATGCGCTCGAACGCCTGGCGGAGCTCTTCGTCCGCTCCGGCTTCTTTCCAGACCGCATCCGGGCTGGTGGCGCCCCCGGCGTTGCCGGGTGCCCCACCGAAAGCCGGCGCCGCGCCCATGCACGCGAGCGACATCAGCGATATCCGGACGTAGAAGAGTGCTCTGTTGCCAGACATTGGACGCTGCTCCTCTGACGGCTCCACGCGGCGGGCCGCCTTGCTGCCAGTGATCGCGTCAGTCACCGGACTTGTGCGCCCGGCACCGCAGCCGGTGCACCTTGCATCGGAGTTTGAGGTTCAGAGAGGAGTCTTATCCAACAACCCGGCAGCTAAACAACCCGGGGCCGGCGTGGACAGAGAATCTCTAATTCCAAACCGGGATTTCGCTTATGATGCCGTATTGTCCACCAGTTTGTTCGCGAGAGTCAAGATACGCGAGTGTACGCCAGTGTACTCGGCACAATCCGGGCCGAAAAAAGCCGGCCACGTCCGGACGGCAAACGCCGCTCAGCAACCCACCGGCTGGGCGGCGTTCCGCGGATCGAGCCATTTCGTCGTATCCATCGCGCTGGCCGGTGAGCGGGTCGTCGATAACGGCGAGCTTGTCGACGGCGCGGTGGCGGCCCATCCTTTTCGGCTGCACCACCGGCCGGTGGTCTCCGCGCACCGATGCCGCGCGGCCGGAACGTCCACACTCGGCCGGTGCGGCCCCTGCGAGCCCTCTGACGGCCTCTTAGAACGCCGCGGCGCTGACCGTATAAACCGGAAGCGACGTGAAGGCTCCGCTGGCGTGGAAGCGCAGCCCAACTACCGAAAACGTCCCGGAGGCGGAGGAGGAGGAGAGCTCCAGCGTGCCCTCCTGACCGGCGCTTTGGGGAAACAGCGAGGGCAGCGTGAAGGACGTGTGCCCGAGGGACGAAATGCTCGGAAGCGATCCGGACACCACCTGACCCGACGCCAGCAGCAGGTTCGCCGAAAGCGTCTCGGCGGAGCCGCTGGCATTCACCACTGCTATGCCCGTGACGATGCCGGAGGAGTTGTCGAAGGGGACCAGAATGTTCCCCCCCGGCGCGGCGGCCAGCGCCGTCCCATCCTGGTAGCTGCCGCCGACGTGCCATGTGAAGATCGCGTAACCCTGCACTCCGGCGCCGGCGATCAGTTCCCCAAAGCCCTGGGTCAGGGCGGATGCCGTCCCCTGTGTGTGCAGGAAGACGGTGGCGCCCGGCGCCAGTTGCATGTTCGTGGTGGAAACGGCTTCCACCAGCGGCAGAGGCCAGGTCTGGGTGTCACCGGCGTTGTCGGTCTGCTGGTAGAACTGCAGCGTCGCCGTTGCTATGCTCTCGGTGGTGTTGGTGATCCCAAAGGTGGTTTGCCATCCGCCGCCGTCCACGACGTGGGGAATGACCAGCGGCGCACTGGTGACATCAAACGCTAATCCAGGCGGCTCGTACCCAGCGCCAAAAGACGAAGCAGGCGGGTAAGCGGAGTTAACGGGGTTGCCGATGTCGGTCCCGTTAAAGGTCACACCCGGAGCCGTCACCGCCGGGGTTGGCAAGTCTCCGTTCGACCAGCTTTCGTCTCCCGAGGTGTCGGCCGTGGCCAGAATCAGATAGTACGTCCCTGGGGGAAGACTCAGCCCCGAGAACAGTTGCACCTCCGGTGCGTAGTTTCCTGTCGGCAGCGTCACGTTGGCGAATGCAACCAGCGAGGCCGTCGTGGCGCCCGCACCTGCCCTTGTTGTAAGGTATGCTGTTGCCGCCGTATGGGCCGCGCTTTGCGAAGACACGTACGCACTGATGGTCACATTGCTGAATGCGACTGTCGACGTCCACGTCACCGCCAAAGACTGCGCCGAATTAATTGCCGGACCGCCCGGGATGCCCGGGGCAACCGACACAACAGTGACCGCGTTTGCCGGAAATGCCGACAACGCCAGCATGCCAGTCAACAGAATAATCCGTGGAACATGGCGAGATTCGAAACGCATAGTCACCCTCCTGAACTCCCCATCTACGCGGGGACATCGAGTTTTGACCGTGTGGCTCGGCCCTCGGCGCATAATTGTAGCACTGCAGTCGCCCTCCGGACTGCTCCGGCCGGGAAACTCCGCCGGGCAGCCACCGAGGGGAGCCACGGCGATGGAGAACCGTAGACCTCTGTGGACGGAATGAGAAGACTGCGCATACGGTGTTGATGTATCACAGCGTGGCGCTGGGTGGACGAGTCTCCTTCGCGAGATGAAACACGCGGACGGGCAAAAGCCCGGGTCACCTGAATCCGCGCCGACGCCCGTATCTGCGCACACCCTGGCAGAGTGGGTACATGACTCCGAGCGGACATGCAGTTCTGACGGCGTTGGTTTTCTCTCTCGCGACGGGTTGCGCGAGCACCGAGGTGCTGGATTCGTCAGCGGGCGGGCTCACGGTGAAGACCACGCTCACCTTGCCGGTGCCGCTCGCGATAATCTACGAGAGGGGAATGAATTGGAGACCGTTCATGAACGCCCGGACCGCCGCCTGACGGTTTAACAGGAGAACTGGAACTCATGAATCGTTCATCTCTATTGACTCGCGTACTTCTCGCCATGGCCATCGCGGCTGGGGCCGGGCAACTGCGGTCGGCTCCGGACCAGGGACAAGCGGCGGCGCCGCCAGTCATCACCGCTACGACGCGCCTGGTGCAGGTCAGCGTGATCGCAAGGGAGAAGAGCGGCGAGCCTGCCGCCGGCCTGAAGGCCGAGGACTTCCGCGTCCAGGTGGATGGGCGGCCGCAAAAAATCAGCTTCTTCTCGGCGGAATCCACCGGGCTTTCAACGGCCCCGGTTGAGCCGCTTCCGCCCAACACATTCACCAACATTCTGGCGGCGCGCGGGCAGGTGATTAACGGGATCACCGTAGTCCTGCTCGATCTGGTGAACACGCGCATGGTCGATCGGATGTTCGCGCGGCAACAACTGATCAAGTATCTGGAAGAGATCCAGCCGCAGGATCGCATCGGCGTCTACGTCTTCGGCGGCCGGTTGCGCGTGTTGCACGACTACACGGCGGACATGTCGGACTTTCAGAAGAAACTTGCCGATGCGAAAAACCGGCTGATCAACGTCAGCGGCGAGGAGACGCCCGGCGCTCTGGACAAGGAACAGAGCGAATTCGACATGGCGTTCGCGGGCCGGGGAGGAAACGCGCTGGAGCGCCAGTTCTACATGCGCAACCGTATCCTGGGCACGCTCGATGTGTTCAAGTTCATCGCGAATCATTTGGCGCGCGTGCCGGGCCGGAAGAACCTGATATGGCTGTCCGGCGCGTTCCCGGTGATCTACGGCTTCGAGAACAGGACCATCATGGGGGAGGACTACACCGACGAGGTGGACGCCACCGTGCGCGCGCTGAATCAGGCTAACGTGGCCGTGTATCCGATCGATGCGCGCGGGTTGACCACCCCGCCCGGCTTCGATGCCAGTCGCGCTTCGCGGAACAACGCTTCGAGCGGTGTCCCCACGCCGGGCGCTAATCGAACGCCATCGAGCAGGCCTGCCGTGCCTCGGGCGGGTGGCGGCAATCGTAGAGAGAACGCCGCCCACGAGACCATGGAGGACCTCGCGCATAGCACCGGCGGGCGCGCCTGGTACAACACCAACGACCTCGCGCGGGCGATTCATGAAGCGGTGGCGGATTCCACGCTGACTTATACCATCGGATTCTATCCAACGGATGAGAAAAGCGACCGCGAATTCCATAAAATCAAGATCGAAACCGCGCGGCACCTGAACCTGCACTACCGCAGCGGTTACCTCGATGTCCCGCCCGCTTCGCCGGACGAACGGCAGCGCCTGCTGCAAATGCACGACGCGGCGTGGAGCCCGATGGATGCGACGGAACTCGGCCTGACCGTGCACGCCGCCCGCTCTGCCGTGCCGCCGGGTTCCTCCGCCGGAGTGCCCGCCGGTGCGCCAACTCTCGACCTGCTGGTGACCATCCAACCCGACGGTGTGCAGTTGAAGCAGGATGGCGACCGCTACAACGGCCGTCTCGACATGTTGATCGTCCAGCGCGATCCCCGCGGAAACGAGATCGAAGCGCCGTTCGACACCATCGAACTGAAAATGCTCGGCGACACCTACCGGAAGTTCACGACGAACGGGTTGCCCGTGCGGAAAACCCTGGCGCTGTCGGCGCGAGCAGAGACGCTGAGAATCGTAGTGCGCGACGCGGGATCGGGGATGATCGGGTCACTCACGGTACCATTGACGGGGATCTGACGGCGCCCTCCGCCGGCTGGTGGAGTTCCGGGCACATCCCGCTGGACACTCTGCGCCAGTCGCGTTGATTTCACCCGCAGGAACGCGGCTGGCGCCGCATGTCCACGCGCTTTGGCATAGTAGGTAGATGGCTTTGAGAGGATCTGCGGTTCTGGCGGCGTTGGTTTTCTGTGCGAGCGCCGAGGTGGTGGATTCGTCGGCGGGCGGGTTCACGGTGAAGACCACGCTCACCATTCAGGCGGCGCCCGCGGTAGTCTACGAGCGCCTGGTGCACAACGTGGGCGAGTGGTGGAGTTCCGCGCACACGTTCTCCGGCGACGCGCACAATCTGAGCATCAAAGACCAGGCGATGGGGTGCTTCTGCGAGACGCTCCCCGATGGCGGCGCCGTTCGCCACATGGAGGTGATCAACGCCGCGCCCGGCAAGCGGCTGGTCATGAGCGGCGCTCTCGGCCCGCTGCAGTCCATGGCGGTCACCGGCAGCATGCAGATCAGGCTGTCACCGGCCGACGGCGGGACGAAGCTGGAGGTCACCTACGCGGTGGGCGGCTACGTTCCGGCGGGTCTGAGCACCTGGGCCGCGCCAGTGGACGGGGTGCTCGCCGAGCAATTCACGCGGCTGAAGAACTACGTCGAGCACGGGGACCCGGCGCCAAAGTAGCAGCTATGGCGCGGCCCGATAGCGCCGGCAGGTGAACTCGCTGCCGATGCCGCTGATGAGCAGCCGTTCCTTGTTATCCTGCAGCAGGCGCGCCGTCCAGTTGGTGAAGCCGCCGTCGGCGACGGGATAGTGCTGGCCATCGGGAGCGGTCGGAGAGATCCTCAGGCACAAGCCGGTGTAGTATCCGAGCCCCTCCAGTCGCGCGAGAGTAAAGCGAAACTCGGCTTCCGGGTACTCCGCCTGCAGCGCGCCAACGACGTGCCGCTGAAGCAGAGCGAGCCGCGGCGATTCGGACAGGGAGGCGTCCTTGGAAGCCGGCAGCGCAATGCCTCGCTGGGCCAGAAAACGCTGGGAGCCGCCAACGATGTGCGCGCGAACGGATCGGCGGACTTCCTCGCGAGATACGCCGGCCGTGGCCAGAAGCGCCTCCGTAGCCCCCAGGTCCGAGATCTCCACCAGAGGATTTGTCAGGCTGAAGCCGGCGGCGTTCAGAGCGCGGAACAGCCGCAGGTAGAAGCCGATGTGCTCGCCAAGGTGCTGGATCTCGAACCCGCTCGATCCGCCGTCCCGCCCGGCGGAGACAAGGCCGAACAGGCGGAAATGCGGCGTGAAACCGGGATAATCGAACGGCTGCAACCGGACCGCGCGGTGACTGCTCGCGAGGCGCACCGGTTGATCGGCCGTACGCCGGGCCTGCTTTCGGCGGCGGCGCGCGCATTCCAGCGCCAGGGCCGGCGTGGAATCGCCCAGGACTTCGGCGTTGCGAATGGTGGTGAGCACGTTGTTCTGGTCGATTCCTCCGAGAGCGAAACTCGTGCCCAGCGGGCAGACGGGAGAGAGTTCGAGGGCTTCGAAACTCTCGGCGGTGGCGAAGGCAATGCGATCGAATTCGTTCAGCAGGCGCGCGTCAATCGTCGATGGCGCAACCAGAGGGGTTCGCTCGAACCGCGCCAGCGCTTCCGGCTCCGTGGTCTTTTGTGCACGCCTCTGATAAACGGCGAGAAGGAGCGATTGCAGATCGCCAGGAGAGAGTTCGTCCGCGAGCATCGGGAACAGCCGGGGCATGCCGCTCCGGGCCACGATGCGCTTCGTGATGCTGGAGTGCATGCAGACATCTTAGCGGGTGTTCGGCAACCGCTCCGTCAGAAGGCGTGCAATAATCGCCGGACCGCTCCGTGACCGTCGCGGCTCGGTTACGATGTCCCGAGTTTGAAAGATGTTACTGAGCCACGAGGCTAATCGAGTGGTCGACACGCCGAATAGTCCACGCCTCCTCACCGTTGCGGCTCGGTTGCCGAGCACGACGGTGACGGAGTGGTCTACTTCTTGTTCGGATCCATCGGCGGCGCCAGCTTCTCCGGCTCCGCGGCCTTGCCCTCGGGCTGCGTCCCGACGTCGCTGTACTTGATGTTCACGTCGCTCTTGAACTGCTTGTAGTCCTCGTACTTCATGACCATCTTCATGCGCAGCGGACCCTCGGGGAAATTCAGCGTGTCGTTCGCATAGGTGTAAGTGGGGAACCAGTAGCGGCCGTCCACCTGCTCGCGGTAGGTCTCGAACTTCGGAAACTGCTGGCCTTTGGCGTTCTTCGAATTACCCACGCCGCGCCCGTAGGTCTTCACGATCTGCAGGTCCTTGTCGTCCACCCAGACCTGGCCTTCGAAGTACCGTTTGGCGGGATTCATCTGCTTCGGCTTCACCGCGAAGACATAGCAGGGCACCTCGTCCACCTGCTCGTGACCGAGATAGCGGACGTAGTACTCGGGAATGTCCTCCGTGGTCAGCACGAACGGCTGCACGTCGCGAAGGTCCTGCAAGTCCTCGGGCGTCAGAAGCAGGCGCTCCAGCGTGTTCACGGGCGCGTACACGACATGCTCGGTGCGCTTGCCCTCCGGCGAGAAGATGATGTCGCTCACCACCTGGTACTTGCCGCCGTCGGGCTGGCCGGATTCGTCCAGCGTCTGCACTTTCACCGACTGCCGGTAGGTATAGTTCTCGCGGGCTTTGGCGAATTCCGATTCCTTCGCCGCGAACCTTGCGATGATGTCGTCGATCTGATTCTGGGAGAGCTGTGCGTTGCTGGCGGCGATGCCCGGGAGAGCCAGGCCGGCGAGCAACACAGAAGCGAGTGCTATGCGCGCGGGAGAATACATGGTTCCTCTTCGTGAAACGTCCGTCCGGCTTCGCTCTGTAACGTTCGCGGCTCGGTAAGTGCCGGCAACAAGAGCCAGGATTCTGAGCCGCGCGTGTCAACAAGCGGTTACTTCGTAGACGAAATTCGTGACCACACGGTTGCGAGAACACCGTTACCGCCCCAGCAACTGCTTCGCGATGGTCAGCATCTGCATGTTCGTGGTGCCCTCGTAGATGCGCCCGATCTTGGCGTCCCGATACAGCTTCTCCACCGGGTAGTCCTTCGTAAACCCCACACCGCCAAAGACTTCCACGGCACGTGAGGCGTTGGCCTCGGCCACCTCCGAGGCGTACAGCTTGGCCATGGCGGCCTCGGTGACAAACGCCGCGCCCGCATCCCTCATCCGCGCCGCATTGTAAACCAGCAGGCGCGCGGCCTCGGCGCCGGTGGCCATGCGGGCCAGCTCGAACTGCACGCCCTGAAACTCCGCGATGGGCTGCCCGAACTGCTTGCGCTGGCGGGCGTAGGCGACGGCGTGGTCCAGAGCGCCCTGGGCCAGGCCCACCATCTGGGCTCCGATGGCGATGCGGCCCTCGTTCAGTGTCTCGATGGCCACCTTGTACCCCTTGCCCACCTCCCCCAGCACATTGGCGGCGGGCACCGGGCAATCGTCCAGAATCAGCTCGCAGGTGGAGGAAGCCCGGATGCCCAGCTTGTCCTCCTTCCGGCCCACCTGGAAGCCGTGGAAGTCGCGCTCCACAATGAAGCAGGTAATGCCGCGGTGTCCCGCTTCCGGGTTGGCGTTGGCGAACACCAGGTAGATGCCGGCTTCGGCGGCATTGGTGATCCAGAGCTTGCGGCCGGTCAGGCGGAAGGAGTCGCCCTCGCGGATCGCGCGCGTGGCCAGCGCGAAGGCGTCGGATCCGGAACCCGCCTCCGAGAGTGCGAACGCGCCCACGGTGTCGCTGGCCAGCCGCGGCAGGTACTTCGCTTTCTGCCCGCCCGTGCCCCAGCGCAGCAGGACGTTGTTGACGATGGTGTTCTGCACGTCGACGATGACCGCCGCCGAGGGATCCACCTCCGCGATGGCCTCAATGGCCAGCACCGCGAGGAAAAACGAGCCGCCCTGGCCGCCCAACTCTTCCGGGATCTCCACGCCCATCAGGCCCAGCTCGAACATCTCGCGCAGCAGGTCCTTGCGGAAGACGCCGGCGTCGTCCATTTCCCGGACGTGCGGTCCGATGCGCTCGCGCGCGAACCGGCGCACGACGTCGCGGAACATGCGTTCTTCATCGCCGAGGGTGGTGAGCGGAGCGGTGCTCATCGGTCGTCCTATTGTAGAATGTCGCTGGCATGACCGATTCCGATGTCGTAGAACAACTGCGCGCCGAGCTGGCGCGGGCCGCGGCGGAGCTGCCTCCGGACGCGCCCATGGCGGTGGACCTCGACTTGCCCCGGATCGAGGAGGAGGCCGAGTGACCATCGAGGAAGCAGCGGCGGCGCTCGCGAACCGCAGCGTTTCTTCGGTAGAGCTCACGCGCGCGTGCCTCGACCGCATCGAGCGCCGCAATCCCGAGTTGAACGCCTTCCTCACCGTAACCGCCGAAGCCGCGCTCGAGCAGGCCGAGGAGATGGATCGCGAGATCGCTGGCGGAGGCCAGCGCGGACCCCTGCACGGCATCCCCATCGCACACAAGGACAACGTGTCCACGCGCGACGTGCGCACCACTTCCGGCTCGAAGATCTTCGCCGACGACGTGCCCAGGGTGGATGCGGAGATCGTCTGGCGGCTGGAACATGCGGGCGCGGTGATGCTCGGCAAAACCGGCATGCACGAACTGGCCTACGGCATCACCTCGATGAATCCGCACTATGGGCCTGTCCGCAATCCGCACGATCCGGCCCGCATCGCCGGCGGATCGAGCGGGGGTTCGGCCGCCGCGGTGGCCGACGGTATGTGTTTCCTCGCGACGGGCACCGACACCGGCGGCTCCCTGCGCATACCGGCGTCGTTCTGCGGGGTGGTGGGCGTGAAGCCGACTTACGGGCTGGTCAGCCGCGATGGCATCCAGCCGCTGGGCCTGACGCTGGACCACGTCGGCCCGCTCGCGGCGACCGTCCGCGACGCCACCATCGCGCTGTCATGGATGGCGGGACGCGAGATTGACATCGAGCACCAGCCGTCGCTGGCCGGCCTCATAATCGGTGTCCCGGAGAACTTCTTCTTCGACGGCGTCGATCCCGAGGTGAGCCACGCGGTGAAGCATGCCGCCGAAGCGTGCATTCACGCGGGCGTGCACATCGAGCACGTCATCGTGCCGGACATGGATCTGCTCAACGCGGTGAGCCGCACCATCCTGCTGGCGGAGGCCGCCGCGATCTTCGAACCCTGGGCCGGCCAGCGCGCGGACTTCGGCGACGACGTGCTGGCGCTGCTCGACCAGGGCCGGATGCTGCCCGCTACCGCCTACGTGAACGCGCAACGGTTGCGGCGAGAACTCATCGGCGCGTTTCGCGGGCTGCTGGAGACCGTCGACTTTTTGCTGACGCCGGCCACGCCGACGCCCGCGCCACTCATCGAAGCGGCGGGCGATATCCGTCTTCTCGCCACGCGGCTGGTGCGCGGGATGAACGTGATCGGCTTCCCGGCACTGGCCATGCCCTGCGGGAAAACGCAGTCCGGCCTTTCCATCGGTCTGCAACTCATCGCCGCGCCGTGGCGCGACGCCGAACTGCTCAACGCCGCGGCCGCGTTGGAAGATGCATTAAGTTGACCGCTCCGTTACCGTTGCGGCTCGGCAACTTCCTGCGAACTCGAACGATCGTAACCGAGCCGCGACAGTGATGGGAGCGGTCAACTTACTCCGCCCGCAGAGTCACCGCCGGGTCCGTCCGTGCCGCGCGCAGGGCCGGGAGCAGGCTGCCGCCCACGGTCATCACCGCACACAGCCCTGCGACCGCAAGAAAGGTCAGCGGGTCGCCCGGCTTGACGCCCGCCAGCAGCGACCCCATCGCTCGGCCGGCGGCGAAAGCCAGCGCCAGTCCGGGCGCGATTCCCGCCAGCGCCAGCAGCCCCCCCTGGCGAAGCACCATCTGCGCGATGCCCCCCGATGTCGCCCCCAGCGCCATGCGCACGCCAATCTCCGCCGCCCTCTGCGACACGGTGAACGCCAGCAGACCGTGAATCCCCACCGCGGCCAGCAGAAACGCCAGCGCCGCGAACGCCTCCAGCACCCGCGCCTGCAGCAACCGCGAAGCCGTCTCCTGTTCCACCACATCGCTCATCGTCTGCACGTCCGATACGGGCTGCTCGGCGTCGGCCTCGTGGACAATCCGGCGCAGCGCCGCGGCCAGTTGCATCGGATCTCCGGAGGCCCGCACCACCAGATCCTTCGGCGTGTAGAACCCGAACCATCCGTCGTTCACCTGCTTGTAGGGAAGATAGACCTGCGGCTCGCTGGTCGTTTCAAGGCCGCGAACCTTGATGTCGCCCACTACGCCCACAACGGTCCGCTCGTGGAGCGCGAACTCGAAATGCTGGCCCAGCGGATTGTCCCTGGGCCAGTAGCGGCGCGCCAGCGACTCGCTCACCACCGCCGTAAACAAGGTGTCGCGCGTGTCCGCCTCGGAGACGTCGCGGCCCTGGTGAATGGGAATCCCCAGCGACGCGAAGAACCCGGGCGTCACAAAGCGCATGCTGGCGGTGTGCCCCTCGGTGCGATCAAGCGTCTTGCCATTCACATTCACCGGCCAGATGCCGCCGCCCATCGTCATCGGCAGGAAGCTGACATACGCTGCGCCGGAGACGCCCGGCAGCGCACACGAATCGCTGAGCACGCGGTCGTAGAATGCCACGCGCCTGGCCACGTTGTCGTATTTCGGCGATGGCAGCGCGGTGCGCAAGGTCAGCACACCCTGCGCGCGAAACCCGGGATCCGTGGCCTGAACCCTCCACAACGCCCGCATCAGCAGGCCGGCGGAAATCAGCAACACTACCGAGGCCGTCACCTCGGCAATCACCAGCCCGGATCGCAAACGCTCGCGCTGGCCGCCCCCGGCACGCTGACCTTCGCGCAGCCCGCCCAGCCCGGAGCCACTGCAGGCGCGCAAGGCCGGCACGACACCGAAGGCGAGGCCGGTAATGCCGGTCAGCAACCCGGCGAAAACCAGCACACGAAAATCGACCGTGGGCTCCTGAGCCAGCGGAAGGGCGGCGGGGATGAGCTTCGCCAGCACGGGCACCGCGGATATGGCCACCAGAACACCCAGGACCCCGCCAATCATGGCCAGCACCAGGCTTTCGGTGATCAACTGCCGCACCAGGCGCGACTGGCCGGCTCCCAGAGCGGCCCGCACCGCCAGCTCCCTGCGCCGGCCCAGCGCGCGCGCCAGCAGCAGGCTGGCTACGTTGGCGCAGGCGATCAGCAACACGCACAGCGCCGCGCCGCAAAGCGCCAGCAGCAACAGCCGTGACTGATTGGGCAAGTCGTTACGCAGCAGGTACACCGTGGCGTCCACATTCTTGTTGTCGGCCGGATATTGCGCCTTCAGGCGAGCCGACACCACGGCCAGATCCGCGCTCGCCTGGGCCGGCGTCACGCCGGGCTTCAGTCGCGCCACCACATCCAGAAAGTTGTTGCTGCGGTCCTGATAGGCCTGCTCGTTCAACTGCAGCGGCGCCCAGAATGTGGCCAGTTTGTTCGGGAAATGGAAATCGGCCGGCATCACTCCAATCACCGTGCAGGGCGTTCCGTCCAGCAGCAGGTGCCGCCCCAGCACGCCGGGATCCGCGCCGAAGCGGGTCTGCCACATGCTCCAGCTCAGCAGCATTGTTGCCGGCGCGCCGTCGCGGTCGTCGGCCTCGGTGAACATGCGGCCCATTGCGGGTTGCACGCCCAGCAGCGGAATAAGACTCGCACTCACCCCTGTGCCTTCGATCCGTTGCGGGTCGCCTTGTCCCACCAGGTTCACCGATTGGCTGACAAACGCTCCCATCGCCGTGAAGGAACCGCTCATGCGCTGCCAGTCCCGGTAGTTGGCCGGCGAAAGTTCCATCTCGGAGTAGCCCGGCAGCCTCTCCCACAGCTTCACCAGACGGTCCGGTTCGGGGAACGGAAGGGGACGTAGCAGCACATAGTCGGCCAGCGAGAACGCCGCGGTATTCGCGCCCACGCCCAGGGCGATCACCAGAATTGCCGTGAGCGTGAATCCCGGCGCTCCACCCAGCGCGCGCACGGTGTAACGCAGATCCTGGCGCAGAATGTCCAGGTGCGCCGGCGGGGCGTTGCACAGGACGTCGAGTAGCGCGCCCGCCCACACTGCCACGCGCGCGGGCAGACCGCGAGTCCGCGCCAGGCGCGCCGCCAGCACCTGTTCCAGTTCCTCGCCGTATTCGTCGCGAAACGACGATGGATACAAATGAAGGAGCAGTTGATATGCGCGCATCAGTGACCTGCCGGGACGAATCCTCTGGCCCGCGCCATGCGCACCAGTTGGGCCAGCCGCCGCGCCTCCGCCTTCGCCACCTCCGTGCCGAACGGCGTGATGCGGTAGTACCGGCGGCGCTCGTCATCCAGCTCCGGCGCGGGCCGTTCTCTCGTTTCCACCAGCACACCCTGTTCGAGCATCCGCTGAATGGAACGGTAGAGCGTTCCGGCGCTCAGACGCAGCTCGCCGCCGGTGCGCGCCTCCACGTCCTGCAGGATGGCGTAACCGTGGCGGTCCTCTTCGGCCACGGCGATCAGAATGTGGAAGGTGGCCGGGGGCAGCGGCAGGAGCGACTCGGGTGTGGGCAGTTTGTTCACCACACTCCCATTATAGCCACAGTGGATATATTGTCAACGGCTATATCCCGCCTGTAGCCATTGTCAAGTTGCTGTGAAGCGGCCACACAGACTAAAGTCTGTGCCACCTTGTATCAGGTGGCACAGGCCTTAGCCTGTGGACACTACGCCGAAGCAGTCTCCGCGGCGTGCAGGAATTCCACCGTGCGGGCGCGCTTCACCGCCGGGTTCTTCAGCAGTTCCTGCAGCACCACGTCGGAGACGGACTGATCGGTGGCGATCACACAAACCGCCTCAGCCTGCGCGGCGCGGCGGCCCAGCGAGAACGTGGCGATGTTGACGCCGTTCTTTCCCAGAACGTTGCCCACATGGCCGATCACGCCCGGCACATCCTGATTCTGCAGGAAGACCATATGACCCGCCAGCGGCGCTTCGCAGTCGATGCCGTCCACCTGAATGAGCCTGGGCTGGTCGAGCACCACCGCGCCCTCCACCGATACCATGCCGTGGTCGGTTTCCAGCTCCAGCCGTACCGAGTCGGTGTGATCGGTGCGGTGCTCGTGCACTTCCGCGACGCTGAGGCCGCGGTCGTCGGCAAGCTGCATGGCGTTCACCGTGTTGGTGCGCACTGCCGTGGAGCGGCTCAGCACGCCGGCCACGCCCGCGTTGCGAATCAGCACGGTCTTCTGGTCGGCGATCTTGCCGTGGTAAATGAGCCGCACGCGGCTGGGATTGCCGATGGCGATGTGCGCCGCGAAACTGCCCAGGCGGTCGGCCAGCTCCACATACGGGCCCACTGTGCGGTATTGCTCGGCGGTGAGCGCGGGAATGTTCACGGCATTGATGGCCACGCCGTCCTTCAGGTACTCGACGAGCTGCTCCACGATGCGCACGCCCACGATTTCCTGCGCCTCTTCGGTGGAACCGCCAATGTGCGGCGTCGCCACCAGCGCCTCCACGGTGAGAATGGGGTCGTCGGCGGGCGGCTCCTTCTCGTACACGTCGAGCCCCGCGCCGGCCACCTTGCCCGCGTCCATGGCCACTTTCAACGCCTTCTCGTCAATCAGCTCTCCGCGCGCGCAGTTGATGATGCGCACGCCGGGCTTCATCTTGTCGAACGCGGCGGTGGACAGCATGCCCCTGGTCTCGGGCGTGAGCGCCACATGCAGGGAGATGTAGTCGCTCTCGGCGTAGAGCTTGTCGAGGTCCACCAACTGGATGCCCAGGCTGGTGGCGGTCTGCGAGCTGACGTAGGGGTCGCTGGCCAGCACGCGCATCTCGAAGGCCTTGGCGCGGCGCACTACTTCGCGGCCGATGCTGCCGAGGCCGAGGACGCCCAGCACCTTGCTGCGCACCTCGTTGCCCAGGAACTTCTTCTTCTCCCACTTGCCGCTTTTGGTGGACGCGCTGGCCTGGGGAATGGAGCGGGCCAGCGCCAGCATGAGCGCGAAGGTGTGTTCGGCCACCGAGACGGAATTGCCGCCCGGCGTATTCATCACCAGAATGCCCGCGGCGGTGGCGGCCTGCAGGTCGACGTTGTCGACGCCCACGCCCGCCCGGCCGATGACCTTCAGCTTCGGCGCTTTGGCCAGCACCTCCGCGTTGACTTTGACCGCGCTGCGCACCAGCAACGCGTCACAGTCCGCCAGATGCTGCGCATATTCCTTCGGATTGGAGACGACGACGTCCCAGCCCGCTTGTTCCTGGAGGAGCTTGACCCCAGCCGGGGCCAGAGGTTCGGCAATTAGTATCTTCATGGATGACCTGCTTCTTTTAATGGCATTCAGAGTGAAACGTCCCTCGCCCTGGAACGAGTCATATCACCTTCGCGGCGGCCGCGTGTGCAGGGGCGGATGGATACGTTTAGAATAACAGACGGGATGCCCCTCCTCGACCGTATCCAGAAAGACATGGTGGACGCCATGCGCGCCCGCGACGAAGCGCGCCTGAGCGCCATTCGCATGGTCAAGGCCGCTCTCCGGAAGCACGAGATCGACAGCATGAAGCCGCTCGACGAGAATTCCGAGCAGGCCGTGCTCAACGCGCTGATCAAGCAGCGGCGCGACGCGGCGGAAATGTTCCGTAAGGGCAACCGGCCGGAACTGGCGGAAAAGGAGGACAGCGAGAGGAAGCTGATCGAGAGCTACATGCCCGCTTCCGCCGGCGATTCCGAGATCGACGCGGCGATTTCAGCCGCCCTTGCCGAAACCGGCATCACTTCGGCCAGACAGATGGGCCAGGTGATGAGCGCCGTGAAAGCGAAGCTGGCCGGCGCCCGCGTGGACGGTAAGGCGCTCAGCGAGAAGGTCCGGGCGCGCCTGCAATAGCTGAAGGACGGGACACCCTCGAAAACACACCGTAGGGCTGTCCGGCCCTGTGGGGCAGGCCCTCGGCCTGCGCGGGGCTCTCAGCCCCGCCTTCCCCGTGCTTCATCCCTCGCCGCTCCCGGCGGTTTTCATCCGGTTCGGTGGCCGAACCGGCCATGGCCAACACGCGGCGCCAGCCGCGTTCTTGCGGTAACACCCAGGGACCCGGCTACCGCCGCATGTCCGCCACACACCCGGTGTGCGGCACCGCCCGCCGGTCGTAAGATATAGTCACAAGGATGGCCGCTCTGTCCGATCTGCGTGCCGGCACTGCCGGGGGCTCCGCGCCCCGGATTGTCGATCTGCGGCTGGTGCGTGCCAACCAACTGGCGCCGGTGCTGACGGAAGAGGCGGACGCCTGGCGCCAGGAACTGGACTGGGACTTCGAGGGCTCGGCGGCGCTGGTGCGGCGCTTTCTGGACATGCAGGCGCTGAGCGGCTTCTGCCTGGTGGCCGGCGCAGGGCCGGTGGGCTACGCCTACGTTGTCTCGGAAAGCAACAAAGGTCTGATCGGCGATTTCTACATTGCCCGCGAGTATTCTACCCTCGACAACGAACTCATTCTGCTGGGTGCCGTGGTGGACGCCATGACGCGCTCGCCGGCGGTACGGCGCATCGAATCGCAACTCATGATGCTGCGCTGGGTCCGCCGCGACACGCTGCCGCACGGCGAGTACGCCTGCGTGGTTCCGCGCTGCTTCATGCGCCTCGATCTGACCGCCCTGGGCCGGGCCGGCCCTCTTCCGCCGCGCCGGGACATTCGCCACGTCACTTTCGATTCCTGGAGCGAGCGGCGCCAGGATGAGGCGGCGGCGCTGATCCCGGTGGCCTATCGCGGCCACGTCGACAGCGACATTAACGACCAATACCGCTCGCCGGCGGGCGCCCGCCGTTTTCTCGCCAACATCATCCAATACCCCGGCTGCGGGACGTTCTTCCAGCCCGCCTCTTTCATGGCCCTGGACAACGCCAATGGGCGCCTCTGCGGCATGTGCCTGAGCAGCCTGGTGGCGTACGACGTCGGCCACATTACTCAGGTTTGCGTGGTGCCGGCGTTCAAGGGGAAGGGCTGCGGATACGAGCTGATGCGCCGTTCCCTCGAGGCGCTGATCATCGCCGGTTGCCGTGCCGCCAGCCTGACCGTCACGGCGGCCAACACCGAGGCCATCGCGCTCTACGAGCGGCTCGGGTTCCGCACCGTGAAAGAGTTTTTCGCCTGCGTCTGGGAAGGCTTCTAACAAAGAGCTCCTCTACCTGTACTCGCTTCACTCCCCTTATTCCCTTTGTTCCGCCAGCAGCCGCGCCTTTTGAAACCGGAACAACACGCTCGCCGGATTCCATCTCAGATACCGGTCGAGCGTGGCGAGGGCCTCGGGCTTTCGGCGCTGGTCGTAGTAAAGACCGGCCAGTTCCATATAGGCGCGCTCCAGCGACGGATCGAGTTCGACAGCGCGCTTCAATTCTCGCTCCGCCCCCTTGAAATCCCCGGCGGCCTTCAGATCATAAGCCAGATTGACCGCATAGTCCGCGCTATCGGGCTGCTTCTCCGCCGCCCGCTCGTGGAAACCGACGGCTTCGCGGATGTCCCCGCGAATCACCCGCGCGGATCCGACGGCCGCCAGTACCAGCGGATCGCCGTTGGCTTGTCCGGGCTGAAGGTTCTCGAGGATGGAGAGTCCGGAACCGGTAAGCTGTGGAACGCCCTTCAGCAAAGCCACCAGCAGCTCGGCCAGCCCCAGGTTGCGCTGGCGGAATTGCGCCGGCGGTTCGGCCCACGCTTCCAGATGTTCCATCGCTGCGACCGGCGGTTGCTCCAGAGGAAGCGGCCTCCGGAGAATGCGGTGATCGGTGATAGCGCTGTGCTGGACGTCGGAGGCGGCCGAGCGGGGCATGTGGCAGGACACGCAGTCCGTCTGCTCGGAGGGATGCGCGGTCTTTGACAGGGAGGCGTGGCACGATGTGCAAATACCGCGCATTTGTTCCTTGCGGTCCACCGGCTCGCCGTGCGGATGGTGACACGTGCCGCACCACATCCGGCCACCGCTCTCTCTCGCGCAGCGGCTCACCGAAAGCTGCTCGACGTGGTTCACCACGTTGGCGCCGGTTTCATGGCGGTTGGCCACGTACACGGTCAGGACGTCTTCCAGATTCTGGCCCGGATGGAAGTCGGAAAGCGTTTCCCCGGGGTTCTCGATGCGGGCCTCGCCCTCCAGATGACACTGCTCGCACACACTGGCGCGAGCCCGGCCGGTGAGTTTCGCCGGGTTCACGATGGTTGCCGCAGAGGGATGCCGGAGGTGCTCCCGGCTTGGACCATGGCAGCGTTCGCAGGTGATCGGTTCCAGAGTCGCGCTGGCCACGCGGCGGCGATCGGGGCCGGAGAACTTCGTGGCGCCGCTGTGGCAGTAGAGACAGGCGTCATCGATAGGCCGGTCGAAGTCGAGCGCCGCCATTTTCTGAAATCCGGGCGAGAGATCCCATCCGTGGCGCTTGTACCAGGTGACGGGAGACTCGAAAAAGTAGTCGCCGATGCGCACGATGTAGCTGTAGCCGAACAGATTCGCGCCAATCTGATAGTCGATGGGATACTCGGCGGTGAAGCCGGCTTCGGAAAGCCGGTGAACCATGCGGCTGTCGCGCTGCTCGATGGTCAGCACGCTGCCCGAAGCGTCGTGGGTGACGCGGCCCTCGGGTCGCGGAGCCGGCGGAGCGATGGAGTTCCCCATGCACGATTGCAGGAATCGCGCCGTCTCCCGGGGATGGCATCCGGCACAAACCGGCGGCGCGGCCTCGGCGCAACCCGCCAACAACAGAACCAGGAATACGCGGACCACTCCCTTGCGGTCGTGGCTCGGTAACATCCTCCAAACTGGAGAAACCCTAACCGAGCCGCGACGGTTGCGGAGCGGTCCGGCGAGTATTTCGCACCTGGACAATTCTTCCATGCTACCGCGATTACCGTCGAGGATCGCCTGAATCGCTTCGAGTGTTCGAGCCTCCTTGACCGCTTCGGTCATCTGCCCGGCCGCGGGCCGCCCTGCGGCACTACTGCCCCGCCAACAGCCGCGCCTTCTCAGCCCGGAACTTGATGCTCTGCGGATTCCATTTGAGATACAGATCGAGCGTGGCGACGGCGTCGGACTTGCGGTGCTGGCCGTAGTAAAGACCGGCCAACTCCATGTAGGCGCGCTCCAGCGACGGATCGATTCCGATGGCGCGTTTCAGCTCGCGTTCAGCCCCTTCGAAATCGCCCACCATCCTCAGGTCATAACCCAGACTGAGGGCGTAGTCCGCGCCGGCGGGCTGCGCTTCGGCGGCCCGCTGGTGGAACCCAATAGCTTCGCGCATGTCGCCGCGAACCCTGCGCACGGAGCCGAGCGCCGATAGTACCAGCGGATCGTTATCGGCCTGTCCGGGCGGAAGGTTCTCGAGGATGGTGAGCCCGGGACCGACGAGCTGTGGAGCATGCGCCAGCAAAGTCACCAGGAGATCGGCCAGCCCCAGATCGCGCTGGCGGAATTGCGGTGGCGGTTCGGCCCACGCCTCCAGATGCTCCACGGTTTCCACCGGCGGTTCCTGGAGAGGAAGCGGCCGCCGGAGAATGCGGTGATCGGTGATGGCGCTGTGCTGGATGTCGGAGGCGGGTGAGCGGGGCATGTGGCAGGACACGCAGTCCGCCTGCTCGGCGGGATGGGCCGTCTTCGACAAGGAGGCGTGGCACCCCGTGCATATGCCGCGCATTTGCGCTTTGCGGTCTACCGGCTCGCCGTGCGGATGGTGACACGTGCCGCACCACATCCGGCCGCCGCTCTCGCGCGCGCAGCGGCTCACCCCGAGCTGTTCGACATGGTTCACCACGTTGGCGCCGGTGTCGTGGCGGCTGGACACGTACGTGGTCATGACGTCCTCGATGTTCTGGCCCGGATGGAAATCGGTCAGCGACTTCCCGGGGTTCAGGGGGCGGACCAGACCTTCCATATGACACTGCTCGCACACGCTGGCCCGAGCCCGACCGGTGAGTTTCGCCGGGTTCACGATGGTTGCCGCCGAGGGATGACGAAGGTGCTCCCGGCTGGGGCCATGGCAGCGCTCGCAGGTGATGGGTTCCAGAGTTGCGCTTACCACACGGCGGCCATCGGCGCCGGAGAACTTCGTGGCGCCGGTGTGGCAGAAGAGACAGCTTTCATTGAGGGGGCGGTCAAAGTCGATCTCCGGCATTTTCTGGAATCCGGGGGAGAGATCCCATCCATGCCGCTTGAAAAAGGAAACGGGAGACTGGAAGTAGTAATCGCCGATACGGACGATGTAGCTGTAGCCGAACAGATTCGCGCCAATCTGATAGTCGATGGGATACTCGGCGGTGAAGCCGCCTTCGGAGAGCCGGTGCACCATGCGCCCGTCGCGCTGCTCGATGGTAATCACGCTGCCCGAAGCGTCGTGGGTAACGCGGCCCTCCGGTCGGGGAACGGGTGGGGCGATGGAGTTCCCCATGCACGATTGCAGGAATCGTGCGGTCTCCCGGGGATGGCATCCGGCACAAACCGGCGGCGCGGCCTCGGCGCAAACGGCGAGCAGCAGTAGGAAGAATACGCGGACCACTCCCTCACGGTCGTGGCTCAGTAACATGCTGCAATGTCGACGAATCGTAACCGAGCCGCGACGGTGAAGGAGCGGTCCATGCAGGACGCCAGACAATTCCTCTATGCTACCGCGGCTACCGCCCGAGGATCGCCTGAATCGCTTCGAGTTCCTTGCCCGCTTCGGCCCATTTGCCCTGCGCGGTGAGATCGCGATACCGCTGGAAGTGCTGGCGAATGTCGGCCAGCCGCGGGTCGCCCTGCGGCATCCGCGCTTGCGGCGCGGACACCTGCGCGGGACTGGCGGGCACCGCCTGCTCCTGCGGCGCCGCCGTTCCCATGTCGGCGGCCAGTTGATCGAGCGCCTGCTGCCAGGTGTCCGTGTAAACGAGCATGTTCCCCATGGCCAGCGCAATCTTCTTGAGCTGGGGCATGCTCGCTTCCGATGTCTGCCCCTGAATGTAGATCGGCTCCACATACAGGAACGTGTTCTCTATGGGCAGCACCAGCATCTGGCCCCGCAGCACGTGCGAGCCCTGCTGGTTCCACAGCGTCAGGTCCTTGGAGATGGTCTGGTCCTGATTGATGCGCGCCTCCACCAGCATGGGTCCCAGAATGGTTTCCTGCTTGGAAAGGAGCAGGATCACTTTCTCGCCGAGATGCGCGCCGTCGCAGCGCGCCATCATGAGGCCGGTCAGGTTGGGACGGTTGCGCGGCGTGAACGGGATCATCAGCAGAAACTCGGGTTGCGTTTCGCCGGGCAGCGTCGCGGTCACATAAGTGGGCGCCAGCGGGACCGCCTCCGAATTCTGGCCGCTGGTGTATTTCGCGATGTCCCACGCGTCCGACTTGTTGTAGAAAGTCTCCGGGTCCCTCATGTGGAACATGCGGTAGACCTCGGCTTCCGCCTGGAAAATCATCTCCGGATAGCGCGCGTGACGCCGCAGATCGGCGGGCATCTCCGCGGCCGAAGTGAACAGATGCGGGAACAGACGGCGATAAGCCGCCAGCAACGGATCCTGTTCGTCGAAAACGTACATCGTTACCGTGCCGTCATAGGCGTCGATGGTCGCTTTCACCGAGTTGCGGATGTAGTTGAAGGTCCCCAGACCCTCGTTGGAAATGGCCCGCGAGTAGGGGTGTACGTCGGAGGTCATGTAGCCATCGACAATCCAGACCAGCCGGCCGGAGTCGCTGAGAACGATGTACGGATCGGCGTCCCAGGAGACAAAACCGGCCAGCTCGTGAAGACGCTCGGTGATGTTCCGGTGGATCATCATGCGGCTCTCCGGCGTGAGGTTGCTGGTGAGCAGGATATTCCAGTCGCCGCGCGCGACCGCGGCCAGGGTGCGCAGCCACAGCGCCGAAATCGGGAAGCCGCCGCGCCCGGCGTAGCGCACCAGCACGTTGCTCGAGCCGGAGGGGTAGTTGAATTCCTCCTGGGCGGTGCGCACAAACACGGGGTCGTGCACCTCTTCGCCGTAGTAAATCTCCGGTTGAGTGAATTTCAGATCGGGGACGGAGACCACCGGCGGGGCATCCTTGATGAACAGCATGGGGAGGCCGGTGGGAGAGATCCGATTGGCTTCGGCCATCACCATGCCGTAGCCGTGCGTGTACATGAAGTGGGTGGCGATCCAACTGCTCTGCGCGTCGCCCAGCGCTTTGAGATCGAGCTCGCGCGGCGACACCAGAACCTGCCGCTGTTGTCCGCCGATGATGTAGCGGTCGACGTCGGTATCGGAATACACATAGGGGCGCAGCGGTTGCATCTGCGACACCGTTTCATGGAAGGCGTGCCAGTCCCACAGGCGGACGTTGTCCAGCAGCGGCTTGTGCGCTGACAGATCGATGCGCTGCTCCGGCCGGGCCTGAAAATCCACTTCGCTGGTGCGCCGGTCGAGCGCGAACGCCGAGCGCGTCGCTTCGATGTGCCGTACGATGAACGGCCGCTGCAGCGAAATCTCGTTGGGCCGGACGTAAACCGAGCCGACGATAGGCGGCAGAATGGCCCGGATAAGGAACGCCGCGATCACCACCAGGGCGTAGCGGGGCCGCCGGATCGATACCGCCAGCGCCGCCAGCAAACAGGAGCCGGCCAGCAGCCACGTGAGCGGCAGGGTGACGTTCTGGTCCACGTAATCCATGCCCGCCATGAAGCCGTGATCGTCGAGCAGCAGATCGTACCGGTGCAGCAGGAAATTCGCGCCCAGCCCCAGCAGCGCCAGCACGATGATGGCCCGCAGGAAGAACGACTCCAGCGCCCCGGCCAGATGGAGCGAGCGAACGTCGAAGTTGATGGAGAGGTCGCGCATGTCCGCCGGCATGTCCCGCTTGAGTTGCCAGACGCGCGCGGTGAGCCAGTACAGAACCAGCGCGGTGATGCTGATGGCCAGCATCAGTTGCAGCAAATCCATGTAGAACGGGAGTTCGAAGAAGTAGAACGAGAGCGGATGCCCGAAGGCCGGGTCGCGCCAGGCGGCCGCCGCGCTGGTGAGCCCGCGCCCGCCGAAATAGCGTACCGCGACCCACGTGTCCATGGTTGCCGTGGCCACGATCAGGGCCAGCACGAACAGCACCGCCGCGGAAATGCGCGCATAGAGGCGGTGCCGGCCCAGACTGGTGCCGGCGAATCGGAGTGCCCGTGCATGGGCGATCCAGAACACCAGAAAGGCAATGATGGTGGCGAGTACCGACGGCGTCAGGCCGTAGAGCAGCATGGTGAGCCAGGTTTGAATCTGGCCCATCTCGCTCCACCACTCATAGTCGATCACCCACGACGAGGCGATCCTGACCAGGACCAGCAGGACGACGATAGCGGCGATCAGGCTGATGCACCCGCGGTGGGCGCCGCGCGGCGCGGGGAGTTGTTTACCGGCAGTGTAGTCCACTGCAAGCAGTTTACACTTCGGCGAGGCGCGCGGGGGGACACATGATCGGGTCGAGTGCATGGGATTGCGCCCAGGCACCCTCCCGTTCCCCCCGGGTACGCGGCGTGAGAGCAGACGTTGCCAGCGATCACTCCCGGATTCCCCGGAGAGGACACCCGACGCGAGCCGCGTCTTTGCGGCGCCGGACGAGTACGCGGCTGCCGCCGCATATCCATTGCGTCTGGCGCACCTGCTACGCTCCGACGGTCCTCCCGCCCCGCCGCATGTCCCCGCGGATGCTATCCTGAGGAGTATCCGATTCACTGGCGTCGGCCTGCCGTAGCTGGCCGGCTGGCGCCATCTCCGAAATACAAACCATGAAGCTGCCACTGTTTTGTTCCGTACTGCTGCCGCTGGCCCTGTTGGCCCAGAACCCGCCGGCACCTGACCAGAACCCGCCGGCGCCTAAGATGACCGTGACCCCGATCGCGCCCACTCGGATCACCCTGCCTCCGGCAAACATGCCACCCGACACGGTGATCCTCGTTATTGGCGACATGAAAATCACTCGCGCGCAGTTCGAGCTGCTGCTTCAGAAAGGCGCGGCCGAGCGGATGCCCCAGACCGAACGGCGCAAAATGGCCGTTGCCCTCGCTGACATTGTCACGCTGGCCGCCGAGGCCCGCCGGCAGGCGCTCGATCAGACGCCCTATGCACAGATGAATCTCGCCATCGTGGCCGATCAGTGGCTGGCCAACCTGGTAGTCACCAAAGAGGTTCGCGATAAGCCCGTGGATGAAGCCGCCGCCAAGGCATACTACGACAAGAATCTGACCCAGTTCGATCAGGTTACCGCCCGGCACATTCTGATCCGCTTCCACGGCTCGCCCTTGCCCTTGCGCCCGGACCAGAAGGACCTCACCGACGAGGAAGCCCTGGCGAAGGCCCGGGATCTCAAGAAGAAGCTCGATGCCGGCGCCGATTTCGCGGAGATGGCCAAGGCCGAGTCGGACGATACCGCCTCCGCCAAGAACGGCGGGCTTCTGGGCCCCCCCTTTGGGCGCGGCCAGATGGTGCCCGAGTTTGAAAACGCCGCGTTTGCCGCCACGGTGGGCAAAGCCACCGATCCGGTAAAGACAGCCTACGGCTATCACCTCATCCTGGTCACCGAGCACAAGCCCAAAACCTACGAACAGGTCAAAGCGGATGTCGGGCAGCAGGTGAAGCAGCAAGCCGAGCGCCAGTACGTCGAAGCGGTAAGGTTGCGGACTAAGGTCACCATCGACGAGACCTACTTCGGCCGCCCGGACGCGCCCCCTCCGACGCTCGCGAAGTAGGCGCGGGCATGTCCGGCCGAATGCCGATTGCCCTCACCGTCGCGGGTTCCGACCCGAGCGGCGGCGCCGGTATTCAGGCCGACCTCAAGACCTTTCATCAGTTCGGCGTTTATGGCGAAGCGGTGATCGCTACCGTTACCGTGCAGAACACCGCGCGCGTGGAACGGGTGGAGTCCCTCTCGCCCGATCTGGTGATTCGGCAGATCCGCGCCGTGCTCGACGACATTCCTCCGGACGCGGCCAAGACCGGAGCGCTGGGGTCGGCGGAGGTCGTCCGCGCGGTGGCGGAACTGGCGCGCCAGTTCACCTTCCCGCTGGTGGTGGATCCGGTGATGATCAGCACCCACGGCGCTTCCCTGTTTGCCGAGGATGCCCGCCGGGCTCTGTACGACGAGTTGCTCCCGTGGGCCACGCTGGTCACGCCCAACTTGCAGGAGGCGGCGGCTCTCAGCGGCCTCGAAGTAAGCGGCGTGGACGGCATGCGGCGCGCAGCCGAGCGCATCGCCGCCGCCGGCGCGAGGGCCGTTCTGGTGAAGGGCGGCCACCTGGCCGGGGACCCGGTGGACGTTCTCTTCTCCGGCGGCCAGTGGTTCGAGTTCGCCGCCACGCGCGTGATCACCCGCCATACCCACGGAACGGGCTGCGCGTATTCCGCGGCCATCACCGCCGGGCTCGCTCGCGGATGGGAATTGCCCGAGGCGGTGCGGCGCGCCAAACTGTGGATCACCGAAGCCATCCGCACCAGTCCCGGCCTGGGATCGGGCGCCGGTCCCATCAATCATTTCGCGGCAGTTGCGCCTTGAGCCGCTCCAGATACCGCACTCGCTGATGCTCGGCTTCATGAACGACGAAGCCTTCCGCAAGACGGTGGAGACCGGTTTCGCCACCTTCTTCAGCGGCTCGCGCAACAACCTCTGGCTCAAGAGCGAAAGCTCCGGCCACTGCCTGGTGGTGAAGGAAACTTCCACCGATTGCGATCAGGACGCGCTGCTGCTGAAAGTGGAAACGCTGGGACCGGGCGTGTGCCACGAGGGCTACGAAAGCTGCTTCTTCCGCTGCCTCGCCGGCGACGAGTGGCAGGTGACAGACCGGCAGTCGTACGATCCCAAAGCCGTCTACGGAGGCAAACCGTGAAGCTCAAGCTGGGCATTCCAAATGCCACCGTGATGGCAGGGCGCGCGGAGCCGCTGCCGGGGGCGTGGCGCTGGCGGCCGAGTGATCGACTCCGGCGCGGCGCGGGAACGGATGCAGGCGCTGGCCGAGTTCACGCGGTTGCGAGCGGCCCAGGAGATGTGTATACTTGATAGGTAGGATACACATCGATGCGGACCAACATCGTTATAGATGACAAATTGATGCGGGACACGCTGCGCGCAACCGGCCTGAAGACCAAGCGTGAGGCCGTAGAACTGGGCTTGCAGACCTTGCTCCGCCTTCAAAAGCAGGCGCAGATTCGCCGATTCCGGGGCAAACTGGATTGGCAGGGCGACCTCAACGCGATGAGGGCCGCCCGTTGATCCTCGTCGATTCCAGCGTGTGGATCGACTATTTCAAGGGAGCGATCACGGCGCAGACCGAGAAGCTCGATCAACTGCTTGGCCACGAGCTTTTGGCGATCGGCGACCTGATTCTGGCCGAGGTTCTGCAGGGCTTTGCCGATGAACGAGACTTCAACGAAGCCAGGAAGATGCTGACTTCGTTGACGGTCGTGCAGTTGGGCGGACAGGAAATCGCCATTCAGGCGGCAAGAAACTTCCGCACGTTGCGCAATCTCGGCGTGACCGTTCGCAAGACCATCGATACGGTGATCGCCACCCGATGCATCGAGAGCGGCTATGACCTGCTGCATAGCGACCGGGATTTCGACCCGTTCGTCCAGCACCTGGGCCTGCGCGTTGTTGATTGATGGCCCCATCCGGGAACTGCCAAAGCGCGCGGGAGCATGTCGCGGAAAACACGCACGCGGTTCTGGATGCAGTGTTGAGCAGGCCGGGACCCGATTCCCATCAGAACTTGACGACTCGATAGTCGAGAAGTTTCTTGGTGAATGGTTGGCCCGTATACCTGCCAACGAGGAAGTCACCTCTGCGCTCTTCGGTAACAACGACGTCGCCGACTTTGCCGCTCGCCATTTGATGGGGTGGCCGTTACCTTGTATACCCCGAGTTTCTCGCCGACCTCAAACTCAGGTAAGGAGTTCTTGAAGTAAACCTTGCTAGCTAGCCTCTACCGCCTCAACGTCCGCCGTATGAAACACTTGCCAAGTCAGGTCTTCCATGAGGACAGACACCGACTCCGGGGTAGGGGGCTTTGTTCTGTCGTTTTGAGTAGGCACCGCTGCAGTGTCGACACTGGGAGTCGGGGACGCCGATTGAGGAAGGTTGAACACCACATCAACCGTAGTCACCACTTCAATCGGCCGGCCGTTTGAGAGCGTGGGTGCGTAGATCCATTTCATCACCGCGTTTTTGGCCGAGTCGACCAAGAGGGGATCACCACTGACAGTTTGAGTACTCGCCACACGGCCGTCTGTTCGGACAATGATTTCGAGACGCAACCCTGTATCCCCGCGCGTTTGGCCGCGTCCGGATACACCGGCGCGACTTTGGATCTGAGGTTCGCGGATTGCACATTCGCACCTACCCGGATTCGCTGGGGTGTTTGACCGCTCGACATTACACAGAGGCAGGCGAAAACGGCGAACTGAATCGTTGTTCCGCAGCCTCGGCAGTTCAGGTCAAACGCCATAGACGCTATTCTAATCTGAGCGAAGCGACAACGACGGGCATAAGGAAACAGCGGGAAACAGCTTTCAATGGGGTGATGCGGGAGTGGGGAAGCACCGCGCCCGTCTCGCCGAGTCTTGGTGCCAGGAAACCACCAAAGCGCCGTCAATAGCGTTGAGGTTGTACACGAGCAACGGTGCAGAGTAAGCTGAAGACGATGGGCAGCGTAAAGGAGATCGAGGAAGCTGTTCTGAGGCTCTCCGCAGCTGAGCTGGCCGCATTCCGCGCGTGGTTTGCCGAATTCAACGGAGAGGCGTGGGATCGCCGGATTGAAAACGACATTGCCGCGGGGCGACTGGATACGCTAGCGGACGAAGCCCTCGAGGATCTCCGAGCGGGCCATTGCACGGAGCGGTGAGACACCACGCCAACCCGAGGTTCTGGAGTTGCTATCGCGAGCTACCTGAAGACATACGCCGCCTCGCTGACGAGTCCTGGCAACTGCTGCGGTGCGACCCGACGCATCCCTCTTTGCACTTCAAGAAGGTTGGACGGTCTGGTCCGTTCGCGTCGGTCTGCATTACCGAGCACTTGCCGTGGAACACGAAGACACCGCGGTCTGGTTCTGGGTGGGGTCCCACGCTCAATACAACCGGTTGGTTGGCGGCAAGTGACCTGAACCTCCCCGCCCCACTCTGCTATACTCAAACTTCGTGACCACCCACGCCCACGCCCATCACCATCATCACCTTCACGGGTGACGGGCGGGCCTGTGATCGCGTATCGCAATTCATAAAACCTGGCCCGCCACGCCGAAAGGTCTGGCGGGTTTTGTGTTTTCGGAGCAGAGGCATGATTCTCGACTTCAACAAACTCGGTGGTCTGGTTCCGGCCATCATTCAGGATGCGGCGAGCGGCCGCGTGCTGATGCTCGGCTTCATGAACGACGAAGCCTTCCGCAAGACCGTGGAGACCGGTTTCGCCACCTTCTTCAGCCGCTCGCGCAACAAGCTCTGGCTCAAGGGCGAAAGCTCCGGCCACCGCCTGGTGGTGAAGGAAATCTCCACCGATTGCGATCAGGACGCGCTGCTGCTGAAAGTGGAAACGCTGGGACCGGGCGTCTGCCACGAGGGCTACGAGAGCTGCTTCTTCCGCCGCCTCTCCGACGGCCAGTGGCAGGTGACGGACCGGCAGTCGTACGACCCCGCCGCTGTCTACGGAGGCAAACAGTGAAGCTCAAGCTGGGCATTCCCAAAGGCTCCCTCGAAAACGCCACCGTGGATCTGTTCCGCCGCGCCGGCTTCAACATCACCACCAGCAGCCGCTCCTACTTCCCCGCCATCGACGACCCGGAAATCGAGTGCATGCTCATCCGCGCGCAGGAAATGGCCCGCTACGTGGAGGACGGCGTGCTGGATGCCGGGCTCACCGGCCGCGACTGGGTGGAGGAGACCGAGGCGAAGGTGGAGACCGTCGCCGACCTCATCTACGCCAAGCAGAGCTTCGGCAAAGTGCGCTGGGTGCTGGCCGTGCCCGAGTCGTCGCCGTTCCATTCGGTGAAGGACCTGCAGGGGAAGATCATCGCCACCGAGCTGGTGCAGGCCACGCGCCGATACCTGGAGCGCAACGGCGTCACCGCGAAAGTGGAGTTCAGTTGGGGGGCGACGGAAGTGAAGCCGCCGGTGCTGGCCGACGCCATCGTGGAGGTGACCGAAACAGGGTCGTCGCTGCGGGCCAACAATCTGCGCATCGTGGAGACCGTGCTCGAATCGAACACGCAGCTCATCGCCAATACCGACTCGTGGAAAGACGAGTGGAAGCGGCGGAAACTGGAAGATATCCGCATGCTGCTCGAAGGGGCCATCAACGCGCTGGGCAAGGTGGGGCTTATGTTGAATGTGCAGAAGAGCGAGCTGGAGGCGGTGCTGGCGGTGCTGCCCGCGCTGAAGAAGCCCACCATTTCCGGCCTCAGCGACAGCGACTGGTTCGCGGTGAACACCATCCTCGACGAATCCACCGTGCGCACCATCATCCCGAGGCTCAAGGAGGCGGGCGCGCAGGGCATTGTCGAGTATCCGTTGAACAAGATCGTGATGTAGATTATGTTGCGCATTCTGGACATCGACGACGCGCAGGAGCTGTTCACGCGGAAGGCCGTGCGGCTGGCCGAAGCCGAGCGGGTGGTGGCGCCCATTCTCGACGACGTGCGCCGCCGCGGGGACGCCGCGCTGATCGAATATGCGCGGAAGTTCGATGGGCTCGAGCTGAAGCAGGTTCGGGTGACGGAAGAGGAGTTCGCCGCGCCGCTGGCTCCCGCCTTCCTGCGGGCCGTGGAGACCGCCTCGAAGAACATTCGCGCGTTCACGGAAATGCAGTTGCCGCGGGAGACGTGGGTGGATTGCGGCGATGGCCGGCGCCTGGGCCACATCGTACGGCCTCTGGAATCGATGGGCGCCTACATCCCGGCGGGCCGCTATCCGCTGCCATCCACGCTGCTGATGACGGTGATCCCCGCGCAGGTGGCCGGCGTCCGTACCATTTGCGTCGCCTCGCCGAATCCCAGCGCGGAGATCCTGGGTGCGGCGCGATGGCTGGGCGTTGGCAACGTGTTTCGCATCGGCGGTGCGCAGGCCATCGCGGCCATGGCCTTCGGGACAGCGAGCGTGCCGAAGGTGGACCGCATCGTCGGCCCTGGCAACATCTATGTTGCCGCCGCCAAGAAGCTGCTGGCCGGCGAGGTGGGTATCGACTTCGTCGCCGGCCCCACCGAGATCGTCATCATCGCCGCCGAAGGCGACCCGCGCTGGATCGCCGCCGACATGCTGGCCCAGGCCGAGCACGACGTGGAGGCCTCGGCCATCCTTCTTACTACGTCGCGCGAGTTGGCCGAGCGCGTGGCGCAGGAAGTGTCGCGCCAGCTCGAGACGCTGCCTACCGCGGCGGTGGCATCGGTAGCTATCCGCAATAACAGCGCGGCCGTGCTGGTTTCTTCGCTCGAGCAGGCGGTGGCGGCGTCGAACCGGCTCGCGCCGGAGCACCTGGCTTTGCACGACGCGTCGCTGCTCGACGGGATTCAACACGCGGGCAGCGTCTTCCTCGGGCCGCTGAGCACGGAAGCCGCGGGCGACTACGCGTCCGGACCGAATCACGTGCTGCCGACCTCCGGCGTGGCGCGCATCCGCGGCGGCCTCTCGTCGGCCGATTTCGTGAAGGTGATTTCGGTGCAGGAGCTCACTGCCCCGGGGCTGGCCAATCTCGCGCCGGCCGTCACCACGCTGGCGCGCGCCGAGGGCCTGGAAGCGCACGCCCGCTCCGTGGAGGTTCGCCTTGGCGCCTGACCTGGCCGATGTGGCTCCGCTGCGTTGTGGGGCAGGTTTGCAACCTGCGCGCCGATTTTCAATCGGCGCCATGCGCGGGTTACGAACCCGCGCGCAGGATACAATCCTGTTCCACGGCTCTGTGCCAATGGAGGCCCCGCATGTCAAGGAATGAGAGGCGCGCCTCCGATCTTCCTCCCGGCGTGCTCGAACCCCGCGAGGCCGTTCTCCGCATGGCGCCCTATTCGCCGCCCACCGGAGGCCGCGCGGACAAGCTACGTCTCGATTTCAACGAGAACACCGTGGGTGCGTCGCCGCGCGTCGTCGAGTTCCTCAGGCAGCATCTCTCGGAAGCGCAGCTCGCCGTGTATCCCGAGTACAGCGATGCAAAGCGCGATCTCGCCGCGTACTTCAAGGTGGACCCCGGCGATTTCATTCTCACCAACGGCACCGACGAGGCCATCCAGGTGCTCATCAACACCTACGTGGATGACGACGACGAGGTGATCACGCTCGCGCCCTCCTACGCCATGTACCGGTTCTATGCCGAGGTGGCCGGCGCCCGCGTGCGCGAGGTGCCTTACCGCCGCGACAAGCTGGCCTTTCCGTTCGAAGAGTTGCTGGAAGCCATCACGCCCGCCACGCGCGCGGTGCTCATCGCGAATCCGAACAACCCCACCGGCACCGGCACAACCCGCGCGAGTCTGGAGCAGATTCTCGAAAAGGCCGTGAGCGCGGCGGTGCTGGTGGATGAAGCCTACTATGAGTTCTGCGGCGTCACCATGCTGCCGCTCCTCGACGACTACCCCAACCTGTTCGTCAGCCGCACGTTCTCGAAGGTGTTCGGCATGGCCGCGATGCGTGTTGGCTGCCTGTTCTCGCAATCGGGCAACGTCGAGTTCCTGCACAAGGCGCAATCGCCGTACAGCGTGAACATGATCGGCGCACTGGCGGCGCGCGCGGCAGTCGCCGACGGCGACTACATTCGCAAGTACGTCACCGAAGTGCTGGCCGCTCGCGAGCTGCTCTACGTCGGGCTCGAAGAGCTGGGCATCTCCTGTTTCGCCAGCCAGGCAAATTTCGTATTGTTCCAGGCGGGCGAGCGCGCCATACCCATTCGCGACGAGCTGCGCCGCCGCGGCGTGCTGGTGCGCGACCGCAGCTACGAGCTCGCCGGTTGTGTGCGCGTCACCGTGGGCACGCGCGATCAGATTCGCCGCTTCCTTGAGGAGCTGCGTCAGATATGGTGATCAACCCTGCCATCCTCGTCTTCGACATGGACGGCGTGCTGGTGGACGTCTCCGAATCGTATCGCGAGACCATCGTCCGCACCGTCGAGCACTTTACCGGGCGCGCCATCGAACGCGCGGCGATTCAGCGCTACAAGAACCAGGGCGGCTGGAATAACGACTGGGAGCTGTCGCAGAAAATCTGCGCCGACCTCGGCGTCACCGTCGACTACGACGCCGTGGTGGAGTACTTCAACCACCTGTTCCTCGACGGCGGGCTGATCCATCGCGAGCGCTGGCTGCCGAAGCCCGGCTTGCTCGAAGGTCTCGCCAGCCGGTACGAGCTGGCCATCTTCACCGGCCGCAACCAACTCGAAGTCGGTATCACGCTGGAGCGCGAAGGCTGGGCCGGCCGGTTCCTCATTGTCTCTTCCGACGACGTGGTGAACCCAAAGCCCGACCCCGAGGGTTTGTTGCGCATCGTCGCGCGGCGGCCCGGCAAGGAGCTGCTGTACATCGGCGACACCGTGGATGACGCGCGCAGCGCCCGCACGGCCGGCGTGGCCTTTTTCGGGATTGCCGCCGGCGACCAGGAGCTCGCGCGTTTGCTCGAGAACGAAGGCGCAGCCGCCGTGCTGAAGGACATCAATGAACTGGAGGATCTGCTTTGCGTCGCGCATCCATAACCCGGAATACCAAAGAAACGCACATCGCCGGCCGGCTGAACATCGACGGCGCCGGCACGTACGAAGTCTCCACCGGCATCCGCTTCTTCGATCACATGCTGGAGCTGTTTGCCAAACACGGCGCTTTCGACCTGAAGCTGAAGGCCACCGGCGACCTCGACGTGGATCAGCACCACACCGTGGAAGACGTGGGCATTGCGCTCGGCCAGCTCTTCGCGAAGGCGCTGGGCGACCGGCGCGGCATCAATCGAGCCGGCTACTTCGTGTTGCCCATGGACGAGACGCTCGCCGTGGTGGCGGTGGACCTGGGAGGCCGTCCCGCGCTGGTCTACAAGGATCTGGTGAAGCTGCGCCTTGTCGGCGACCTGCAGGCGGAGCTGATGGAGGACTTCTTCGGCGGGTTCGTCAACCACGCCGGCGCCAACCTGCACGCCCGGGTTCTCTACGGCAGGTCCAGCCATCACAAAATCGAAGCCATCTTCAAGTGCTTCGCCCGAGCCATGCGCTACGCGTGCTCGAAGGACGCCCGGCTGAAAGACCAGTTGCCGTCGACGAAGGGGCTGCTGTGAAAAGGAAGTGGCCACGAATAAAAACGAATAGACACGAATGCCAAAGTCTTATTTGTGTTCATTCGTGTTCATTCGTGGCTAAGGTTTTATGATCACCATTCTCGATTACGGCGCGGGCAACCTCCGCTCCGTGCAAAACACGCTCACCGAGATCGGCGCCCGGTTCGAAGTGGTTAGCGACGCCGCATCGCTTGGCCGCGCCAGCAAAATCGTCCTGCCGGGCGTGGGCCATTTCGGGCAGATCATGCGCGCGCTCGATTCCCTGCGTGTGCGCGACGCATTGCTGGAACGCATCCGCGCCGGGGTGCCGTTCCTCGGCATCTGCCTCGGCCTGCAGGCTCTGTTCGAGCGCAGTGAGGAAGCGCCGGAATGCGCCGGCCTCGCGCTGTTCCCGGGAACCGTTCGGCGTTTCGCCGCGGACGTGCGCGTGCCGCACATGGGCTGGGACCACCTGGACGTGAGGCCCGGCGCGCGCCTGTTCGACGGCGTGGCCGCGAGCCCGTATCTGTACTTCGCCCACAGCTACTATGCGCCGCTGGTGGAGGCCACCGCCGCCACCTGCACGTACGCGGTTCCCTGCACCGCCGCGCTCGAATCCGGCAACGTATTCGGCGTGCAATTCCATCCCGAAAAATCCGGGCCGCTGGGGCTGCGGATCGTGAAGAACTTCGTGGAGCTCTGATGCTGGCCAAACGAATCATCCCCTGTCTCGACGTCACCGCCGGCCGCGTGGTGAAGGGCGTCAACTTCGTGAACCTGCGCGATGCCGGAGATCCGGTGGAGCTCGCCGAGCGCTATAACGATCAGGGCGCGGACGAACTGGTCTTTCTCGACATCACCGCCTCCAGCGACGCTCGCGATACCATGGCCGGCGTGGTGGCCCGCACCGCGCGCAAGGTATTCATCCCGCTCACCGTGGGCGGCGGAATTCGCACGGTGGCCGACGGCCGCAAGATGCTGCTCTCCGGCGCGGAGAAGGTCAGCGTGAATACGGCCGCGGTCCGGCGCCCCGAGCTGATTCGCGAGCTGAGCGAGGAATTCGGTGCCCAGGCGGTGGTGCTGGCCATCGACGCCCGGCGCAACCAGCGCGGCGGCTGGAACGTGTTCACGCGCGGCGGACGCGACGACGAAGGCATCGACGCCATCGCGTGGGCGCGGCGCGGCGAGGCCCTGGGCGCGGGCGAGATCCTGCTCACCTCCATGGACACCGACGGCGTGCAGCAGGGCTTCGACTGCGTTCTCACCTCCGCCGCCTCGCGCGCCACGCACATTCCCATCATCGCCTCCGGCGGCGCCGGCCAGCTCGAGCACTTCAGCCGCGTGCTCACTGAGGGCCTGGCCGATGCCGCGCTGGCCGCCTCCATCTTTCACTACGGCACCTACACCGTGGGCGACCTGAAGCGCTACCTCGCCGGGTGCGGCGTGCCGGTGAGGCCCGCATGATCCTGCCACCTGTGTACTACTGCAGCCGACAATCTTCGCGGCCCACGACGATTCGATGTGGGGCAGGTTTCCAACCTGCGGCGGGTTTTCAACCCGCCTGCCAGGGTCTGCGGCGTGCCGTGATGTGGGGCAGGCTGGTAACCTGCGCGGGGCTGTCAGCCCCTGCTCTGCGGTGAGGCCCGCATGATCCTCCCCTGCATCGATCTCATGGGCGGCAAGGTGGTGCAGCTTGTCCAGGGCCGCGAGAAGGCGCTGGAGGGCGATGCGCCACTGGCCATGCTGGAGCGCTTCGCGGCGTTCCCGCAGATCCAGGTGATCGACCTCGATGCGGCCATCGGCAGCGGCGCCAACGACGGTCTGGTGGAGCTGCTGGCTTCGCGAGCGACGTGCCGGGTCGGCGGCGGAGTGCGCTCCCCCGAGCGCGCGCGCAAGCTGGTGGAGCAGGGCGCGCATCGCGTGATCGTCGGCACGGCGGCCTTCACGCCCGCGCTCGAAGAGATCTGCGGCGCGATTGGCCGCGAACGGGTGGTGGTGGCGCTTGATTCGAAAGACGGCCGCATCGTGGTGAAGGGCTGGCGCGAGAAGACCGCGTTCACCGCCGCAGAGGTGCTGAAGCGCTTCGAGCCGTACTGCTCGGGCTTCCTGTGCACCTATGTCGACAAGGAAGGCATGATGCAGGGCACCGACCTCGCCTGGTTCCGCCGCCTGCGGGCCGCCACCAATCACGAAATCACCGCGGCGGGCGGCATCACCACTCTCGACGAGATCCGCGAGTTGCAGCGCCTCGGCATCCACGCCGCCCTCGGCATGGCGGTCTACACGGGCAAGCTCAGCCTCGCTCAACTGGCAGGCCTGCAATAGGCAGCTTTAGTCTCCGCCGCTGGCAAAGCCAACAACGACAGTGGCCTCGGGCACCGCATTGCTGTTGAAGTCGTTGTTGAGACCGGGGACGTAGTGAAAATCGAACTGTGGCCGAATGAACAGGTGATGGGACAGACGAACCTGCAGGCCCACTCCGATGTGGACCTGAAAATGGCTATCTGTGCCCACGGGTTCGACCTGGGTGCTGCAGGCGATATTATTTCCGACGCAGCCACTTTCCGAGATATTGAAACTCGTTCGCGCTCCGCCAACGCCGCCTTGCACCATCAGCGCCATGCGTTTGGTCGAGTAGGGTTCGTAGACGCCGTTAAAATCGTAGAACATCTGGCGGTCCGTCAGTGGCCCGTAGCTATGCTGGGATGGTTGGACGTTGAATTCCGCGCCCACACCGAAATGTTTGTAGAGCATGATGTCTCCCCCAAAGCCCAGGAAGAAGCCGTTCATGCTCCCCGTAGTTTCGCAATAAATGTCCCCGGAATTCGGCGTGCACGGGCCGTAGGCGTTAGCCGACGATGCATTGTCGATGCCCGCGCCATTCGATTTGTCAAACGCGGCCCCGAAGCTCATGCCGATATCGACCGCGCTCTGTGCGCAAGCCAGCGAAGCGCCCAGCGCCAGTAGCGCTGCAAAAGCAAAACAACGACCTGCTATTCTCACGAAGCCTCCCGTAACCGTGTAATCGTGCGAAACGCATCCCGAAATGTAATGTGGCTTTCGGATGCAGCTCGGGCGCGGACGTATCGAGGGGGAATGGCCTCGGGAAAGTCCGCGCCGGTCCATTCGCTGTAGCTGAGACGCCCGCCGAAAAGGAGGCGTTACAGGTTTCGACCGATCAGGCGCGCACCGCAGACAAACGTTTACAAACGCCGCGCCCGGAAGCGGAACGCGCGTGCGTTCACCTCAAATTCGACATCGCCGAACCCGGCGGCTTCCAGACGTTGCGGGAAGGTGCGCGGGTCCACCGCCACCATCGTGTCGAACAGGTGCAGCAGGCCGAACGCGCGGCTGTAGAGGCTGTCCACGCCCGCGAAGATTCCGCCCGGCCGCAGCACGCGGGCCACCTCGGCGAGCAGACGGTCCTGCAGGGCCGCCGAGGGGACGTGATGGAGCATGGTGAAGCACACCGCACCGTCGAAGGCCGCGTCCGCGAGCGGCATGGCAGTGGCGTCCGCGTGGAGCACGGTCACGTTCCGGCCGGCCATGCGGCGAGTAAGCGAAGCCGCCAGCCGATCATCAATCTCCACCGCGGTCAGATGCGAAACGCACGTGCGCAGCAGATCGGTGGTGATGCCGGGCCCCGGGCCGACCTCCAGGACATCGGCGCCAAGGTCGACGTCATCCAGCACCCACGGCAGGATCTGCGTCTCCACGGTCTTCTGCCAATGCGCGGAGCGGCACAGCCAGCGGTGCACCCGGTTCACAGCGCTGCCACGTGCTGGCTGATGCTCAGGGTGTTGCCGTCCGGGTCTTTGAACCACGCCACCTTATCGCCGGTAGGCGCGGTCCAGATGCCGCCTTCATCCTTGACCCATTCGTAGCGCTCCAGCTTGACCCCACCCTTCTCCAGTTCCGCCGCGGCTGCCACGATATCCGGCACTTCCCAGCCGAGCACCGTCCAGCGCACCGGTGGAATCTCGCTGACGGGAACCACACGCAACATGGTGCCGTTGGCATCGAACACCAGGGCGAACCGGTCTTCGCTCACCAGCCGCAGACCAAGCTTGTCGCGATAGAACGCCCTGGCGGTGTCGGCGTTCCTTACCGCAAGGAACGCGATGAGTTTATAGGAACCGAGCATGAGCCAGTGTGCCCTGTCGCCCGAACACCGATACGCCATAATATATCTCTGATGCGACAAAGCGCGTTGCTTACCGGCTTCGACCCGAAACCGGGCGTCTCCATTGCCACGCTGGCCTGGGATTACCCCGCCGGCTATCTGGTGCCCGAGCACGCGCACAACTCCGACCAGCTCATCTACGCGACCCGTGGTGTCATGGAACTGTCGGTGGGGCAGAGCTTCTGGCTGATCCCGCCGCATTTCGCGCTGTGGATTCCGGCGCGCACCGCGCATCGGATTCGCATGCCCGCCTCCGTCGCCATGCGCACGTTGTACCTGCGCCGACGGCTCGCCCCCGGCCTGCCGGACACCTGCACGGTGCTGCACGTGACCCCGCTGCTGCGCGAGCTGATCGTGGAGGCCGTGCGCACCGGGCAGCTTGGCAACGGCGACCGGGTCCATCGCGCGCTGCGGGATCTGCTGGTGGCGCAATTGCGAACCGCGACGCCCATTCCCACGGGCGTAGCTCTTCCCCGCGACCGCCGGGCGCTGGCCGTCGCCCAGGTGTTGCTGGCGGACCCGGCCCGCGGCACGGCGCTCCATGCTCTGTGTGCGCGCGCGGGCGCCAGCGTCCGAACCATCGAGCGAGCTTTCCGAAGAGAAGTGGGCATGGACTTCGAATCCTGGCGGCGCCAGGTCCGCCTCATGAAGGGCATCGAGCTTCTGGTGGAGGGTCGTTCTGTAAAGGAGGTCGCCTTCGAGGTTGGCTATCGGCAGCCCAGCGCCTTCGTCCAGATGTTCCGGAAAACCATGGGGACCACCCCGAAGGTCTGGGCCGCCCAGTGAATACCGCGCGCCGCATCGCGTTTCAGATCCTCACCCGCGTGGAAGCGGGCTCGTGGGCTGCGGAGCTGCTCGTGGCCCATACCCAGGCGCTTGATTCGCGCGATGCCGGGCTTGCCTGGGAGATGGTCCTCGGCACTTTGCGCCGTCAGGCACAGCTCGACTTCGTCGTTGACTTGCTCGCGGCGCGAAAGGGCCTGCTCGCGCCGCGCAAGCTCGATGTCGAGGTTCGCGTGGCCCTGCGCATGGGTTTGTACCAGTTGCGCCATCTGGAGCGCGTGCCGGCGCACGCGGCGGTCACCGAGGCGGTGGAACTGGTGAAGGCCGCGGGTAAGCGGTCCGCGGCCGGGCTGGTGAACGCGGTGTTGCGGCGGGCCCCGCGGGGGGAAGTGGAATGGCCCGATCGCGCCATCGCGCTCTCCTGTCCCGCCTGGTTGCTGGAAAGCTGGGAGCGCCAGTTCGGCCGCGACGCCGCCACGAACATCGCGGAAGCGGCCCTCCAGCCGCCCCAAACTCACATCGCTTCCACCGGCCGCATTCAGGACGTCGGGGCGCAGTCCATTGTCCCGCTGCTCCGGATCGAGCCCGGCCAAACCTTCCTGGACGTTTGCGCCGCTCCCGGCAACAAGACCGCGCAGGCGACGGAGGCCGGCGCCCAGGCTGTCGCCTGCGACCTCCACCTTCACCGGTTGCGTGCCCTCGCCGGCATTCGCTGCCACCGCCTCGTCGTGGACGCCACCCGGCCCCTGCCCTTCGCAGCCCGGTTCGACCGCGTTCTGGTGGACGCGCCCTGCTCCGGAACAGGCACGCTGGGCCGCAACCCGGAGATCAAATGGCGCGTCCGGCCCTCTGATTTGATTGACCTTCATCGGCGACAGGCAGCCATCCTGCGAAACTCGCTGGAGTGCCTCGCGCCGGGCGGCGTGCTGGTGTATTCCACCTGCTCGCTGGAGCGCGAAGAGAACGAGGACGTGATCGCCGAGACCGGGGGCAACTGGAGCGTCCACCGGCGAATTCCTGGTACCGGCCCGGGGGACGGCTTCTTCGCCGCTGTGCTAACATCGGGATTGCCCGCAAATGGTTGAGATCCTTCCCTCTATTCTTGCGGCCGATTTTGCGCGGCTGGGCGAACAGATCGCTGCCGCGGAGCGTGGCGGGGCCGGGCGATTTCACCTCGACGTCATGGACGGTCATTTTGTGCCCAATCTCACCATCGGGCCGCCGGTGGTGGAGTCCATCCGCAAGGTCACCCGGGCAAAGCTGGACGTACATCTGATGATCACGGACCCAAACAAGTTTGCTCCGCTCTTCATCGAGGCCGGCGCGGACTCGGTCTCCGTCCAGCAGGAAGTATGTCCCCATCTGGACCGGACGCTGCGCATGATCCAGGGCGAAGGAGCCCTGGCGGGAGTGGTCATCAACCCCTCCACTCCGGTTGCCACGCTCGAAGACATCCTGTATCTGGCCGACTACGTGCTGGTGATGAGCGTGAACCCCGGTTTCGGCGGGCAGAAGTTCATAGAGCACTCGCTTAGCAAGGTGCGCGCGCTCGACGCGCGGAAGAGGGAACTGGGTTTGCGGTTTCCGATCGAGATTGATGGAGGTATCACCCTCGAGAATGTCGCCGGCGCAGTTCGGGCTGGCTGTGAATGGATCGTGACAGGGTCGTCGATCTTTCACACTGGCGATCCGGAACGGGCTGCGTCGGAGATGCGCAAGGCCGCCGAAGGGGCGCGGGTGGTGTACACCTGAACGCCGCCGCGGCGCGTGTGGTATTGTACGGGTAAAATCCAGTATGGTTCGTCATCAAACTTTCGCCGCCCGAGTCTTTGCCGTCCTGCTGGGGGTGGGCCAGCTTGCCTCGGTGGGTTGTTTCTACCACAAGAAGTACGAGAACCCTATCAGCAAGAACACCAGCCAGCCGGACAAGGTGCTGTTCGACAAAGCTGTCGATGACATCGAGCACGGCCGTTTTGAGGTGGCCCGCATCACCCTGAACACTCTGATCAACACCTACGACCAGAGCGAGTACCTGGCCAAAGCCAAACTGGCCATTGCCGATTCCTGGTATCGCGAGGGCGGCCCGCACGGCATGGCCGAGGCCGAGGCCGAGTACAAGGACTTCGAGCTCTTCTATCCCACCATGCCGGAAGCCGCCGAAGCGCAAAACCGCGTCTGCCTGATCCACTACAAGCAGATGGACAAGGCGGACCGCGATGCCGCTCAGGCCTTGCGCGCCGAGGACGAGTGCCGGACGCTGCTGGTGCAGTATCCCAACAGCAAGTACGTGCCGGAGGCGCAACAGCGGTTGCGCGACATCCAGGAAGCGCTGGCCGAGGCCGAAATGCGCGTGGGCACGTTCTACCATTCCAAGGGCAGCAACCCTGCCGCGGCCAACCGCCTGGCGCGGCTGGTGGACCAGTATCCGTTGTACAGCCGCGCCGACGAGGCCCTGTGGGAGTTGGGCGACTCTTACTCGAGGATGGGAAACCGCTTCCGCAAGCAGGCCGGCGACGCCTATGCGCGCATCGTGCGAGACTATCCGCTCAGCTCGTTCACCGAAGAAGCGAAGAAGAAGCTGAAGGAGTTGGAGATGCCAATTCCTCAGGCTGACCCCGCCGCCTACGCGCGCATGAAGTACGAGCAGCAGCACCGGACCAGGCTGACCTTGAAGGACCGTGGTCTGGAGGTCCTGCGCCGCGGGCCCGATGTACACAACGCGGCAAAATCGGGCGCGCCGGCGATGACCAGTCTGCGCCCCACCGTGCCCGTCAGCGTCCCCGTGCTGGCCGAACAGCGCGAGGGATTCCAGGGGGATGTTTCCGCACAGACCATTTCCGGCTCTTCCGATCTGGATAACAAGCCGGATGCGCGCTTGTCGCCCCCGGCCGCTGCCGCCGCCTCCGCCGCCCCTTCCGCCTCGGCCGCCCCAGCGCCGCAGTCCGCCACCGTGCCGGATGCGAATTTGACCGCCAACGAGCGCCTGGCGCAGCTTCCTTCCAACCACACCATGAGCGAAAAGGAAAGAAAGAAGCAGCAGAAGAAGTTCCAGGAACAGCAGAAGAAGTACAAGCAGCAGTCGCAGAAGAGCGAGAAGAAACCGCCTTCCGATACTGCCCCGAAGCCGGCGGCGACGCCCGCCCCGAGCACCACGCCACCGCCTTCATCCTCCTCGAATCAGTGATGAGCCGCATCCTGCTGGCCGACGACAGCCCGCATGCGCAGCGCATGGGCGAGCGGATTCTGCGGGAAGAGGGCTTTGAGGTGGTCAGTATCACCGAAGGGGAAACGGCCCTGCTCCGGCTGGCCGACGTCGACCCCGACCTGATTCTCGCCGATGTCTTTCTGCCGGGAAAGTCCGGCTTCGACATCTGCCGTTACGTGAAGAGCAATCCCCGTCATCGCCACGCCCGGGTAGTTCTTACGGCGGGCATGCTGGAGCCTTTCGACGAGGACGAGGCGAGGCGAGCCGGTTGTGACGCTATCCTGAAAAAGCCGTTCGAGGCTTCCGTGGTGGTGGAGACCATCCGGCCCCTGCTCCACGAAGCGGAGTTCGCGCGCGGACTCTTCGCTGAGACCATTGCCGCCCAGGCGCGCGTGCCGCAACCTCCGGCCCGCGCCAGGCAAGTTCCGCCACCACCGCCGGAAGTGGATGTGGAGCGCGTCCGCGCGGCCATCACCGTGGCTCTGGACGCCGCGCTGCCGGCCATGATTCGCGAGATCACCGAGCGCGTGCTGGTTGCCCTCGGGCACTGACGCGGGAGGACACGTGGCGAAATCGCCGCGCGTCCCTAAACGTCCGCTCGCTTTCGCCCGAACCGCGCCTGGATGGCATGGACCATCAGTGGCAACAGCGAAACAAAGATGACCAGCAGGACGAACTTCTCAAAATGCCGCCGGACAATGGGGACGCCGCCGAGAAAGTAGCCCAGCAGGGTCATGGAAATCACCCATCCGGTTCCGCCGACGATGTCGAAGGGCAGAAAACGCCGGTAGGGCATCTTCGCGATGCCCGCGACGAACGGGGCAAAGGTCCGGATGATGGGCACGAACTTGGCGTAGACGATGGTCTTTCCGCCGTGCTTCTCGTAGAAGGCGTGGGTGCGCTGCAGGTACTCCTGTTTGAAGAACCGCGAATCGGGGCGGCTGAAGATGATCGGACCGGTGCGCCGGCCCAGCAGGTAGCCGGACCAGTCGCCAATCATGCAGGCGCAGATCAGCAGCACGATCATGACCGTCATGTCGAGGCGCCCGGCGCCGCAGACCACTCCGATGGTGAACAGGAGAGAATCGCCAGGGAGCACGAATCCAACCAGCAGACCGGTTTCCGAGAACACGAGGGCGGCCAGCAGAGCGTAACTGTACCATCCCGTCACCACCGTGGAGAGGAAGTGAATGAGTTTGTCCGGATCGGTGAGCGTGCGCAGGAATTCGACGAAGAAATGGATCATTGGGCCCGATGTGCTACTGTCCCTTCGTTTCTTCGCCGCATCTTCGCGCGAACAGCGGGTCCGGGGGACCCGCGCAGACCGGGGGGCTGCCCCACGAGTTCCGCGCGATTCCCGGTAACGGAAACGTCAAGCTGCCCCGCAAGCGGACCGCCATGGCGCTCAGCTCTTCTGCCTGTCCACAATACGTTCCATCACGTCCTTGTGGTACTTGAGCTTTCCTTCGCTGATGAGCTTCGTCATCACGCTGTCCGCAAAAAGCTGGCTCTCCTCCTGCGCGTGCTTCTGCTTCAGCTCCTGGATGATCTTCTCCCGCTGGGCGGCGAACTGAGCGGCGTCGGCCGGCGTCTTTGCGATCACCTTCACCACCACCTGTCCGTCCGGCGTTTCTATGGGGCCGAGGATCTTACCAATCGGACTGGTGAACGCTGCCCTCAGATACGCCGCGGGCCCGAGCCCCTCGGCTGCGCCGGAGCGGGTGAAATCGTCGGTGGTTTTCACGGTGGCGCCGACGGCCTTCGCCGCCGCGTCCAGATCGCCGGTGCTCCTGGCGATGTCGGCGGCCTTCTTTGCATTACCGCGCAACAGTTCGTTGGCGGTCAGGGCGATGTAGGAACTTCGCAGTGAATCCTTGACATCGGCGTATTCCGCCGGACCGCTCGGGATGGTCCTGCGCACGGATACTACCACCAGCTTCGTGCTTCCCACCGGGAGCACCTGGCTGACCTCGCCGTCCTTCAACTCGCCGATGGCGGCGATGACGTCCTTGTCCGTGCCGATGCCGGGAATGGGAGCGCCCCGGACCACGCCGCCGAGGCTCATGCAGGCGATGCCCAGCCGGGCGCCGATCTTCGCGCAATCCTGCGGGGCTTTCGCCAGTTCGGCGCGCCCCTGATCGGCGAGGGACTGCTCGCGGTCCGCCACCATCTCGTTCTTCAACCCGCTGGCGATTTCGCCGCGCACCTCGTCGTATGGCCGCAGGTGCGCCTGTTCGTGCGCCAGCACCTGCACGATGTGAAAACCGTACTCGGTGGTCACCAGACCGCTGATTTCGTTCGGCTTGAGCGAGAAGGCCGCCGATTCGAAGCTCGGAACGGTCTGACCGCGAACAATCCAGCCGACATCGCCGCCTTTGGCCGCCGAAACCGTATCTTCCGAGTTTTTGGTGGCGAGCGCGGCGAAGTCCCCGCCGGACCGCACCTGCTTCAGAAGCGCTTCCGCTTTGGCTTTGGTCTTGTTCACTTCATCCGGCGACTGGCCGGTGGTCTTGAGCAGAATGTGCCGCACATGGACGCGTTCCGGGGTGCGGAACTGGTCGAGGTGCGAGCCGTACCAGTTGCGAATCTGGGCCTCGGGAAGCTCGATGCTTTCGGCCACCTTCGACTGATCGACGATCAGCACGTCCAGGTCTCGTTTCTCCGGCGTCTTATAGAAGCCCCGGTTCCGGTTGAAGTAAGCCTCGAGCTCGGCGGGAGTCGGGTTGATCTTGTCCTTCAACGCCCCGGCGGAGAAAGCAATGTACTGGAGTTTGACCTTCTCGTTCTGCTCGTTGTAGTACTGGCGGGCCTCCTCGGGCGTCACCACAATGCCCGCCGCGGCCATGGTCTGTAATCGCGAGGCCAGTTCCTGCTCGCGGACCACAGCCTCGAACTGGGGAATGGTCATACCCTGCTCGCCCACGAACCGTTCGTAGGCGGTGCGGTCGCCGAACTGTCCACCGCCGATGGACTGAATGATGTTGGCCAGGTCGGCGTCGCTGACTTCGATGCCCAGCCTGCGCGCCTCGTAAGCCATGGCCCGCTCGCGAATCAGGCTTTCCATAATCCGAGGCACGTAAACGTAGAGGAGGTTCTCCGGGACGTGCTGATTGCGCATGGCGCTCTGGATGCGCGCCTGCACTTCCTGCTCGGTGATCGGCTCGCCGCCGATCTCGGCCGCGATCTGATCCCCGGTGTTGCGCGTTCCGGCCGTGGGCCCGCCCGGAACCAGGTACAGCAGCATGGAGGCGGCCACCAGCAGCAGCAGCCCGCCGAGGAAAATGCGGACGGCCTTATCCCGGCTGCGGAACAGATCAAACATGTGTTGGAACTCCTGAAAAAACGGGGAAGTCTAACCGACCAGTATAACAACCCGCGCCGCCGATGGATGTTCCTCTATCGGAGGTCGATGTCGCCAGCGGTCACAGTCCGGATTCGCCCCACGGACACCCTCGAAAACACACCGTAGGGCTGTCCGGCCCTGTGGGGCAGGCCCTCGGCCTGCGCGGGGCTCTCAGCCCCGCCTTCCCCTGCTTCATCCCTCGCCGCTCCCGGCGGTTTTCATCCGGTTCGGTGGCCGAACCGGCCATGCCCAACACGCGGCGACAGCCGCGTGTTGCGGCGCCAGACCGAGTACGCGGCTGCCGCCGCATGTCCGTCGACTCTGAAGTACTTGCTGCATCGGACCACCCGGTCTTTCCGCCAACACCCTGCTCGCCGATTTCTTATCGGCGCAAGGCGCGGGTTACACACCCGCACGCAGGATACCCCCCTGCGCCACCGGGCAAACCGGCGTAGCTGCCGGCGTTGATGGACAAGGAACGCGGGCCAGCGCCGATCAGCGGCCGTCCTTTATCGCGATGGCTTCTTCGCATTGGCCGACCGGGGATAAGAGCGACAACCAAAGATGGCGCCTGATGTTTTCTGTTAGTGCCGAAGGTCTGGACGAATCGGTCCCAAAAGTTGACCTTGAATGGGTTCGACGATCACACATTGTTCAGCTTCACCAGCAGAATCAGAGAGGCAACATTGAGCGGCATACTCACCTGCCTGTCGAGGCCGCTCCACGCGAGAACCTGACGCGATGCTGCTACCGCGCGGAACTTGCGCCGCACACCTCGCGGCGATATGGTGGTGTTCGCCATGTCCGATCTGCGCACTCGTCGCGATTTTGTCAAACTGACCACCGCAGCGCTGGCGCTGGCGGAGGCCGTGCCCGCCTCAGCCACCGAAGCCGGCCAGCCCGCCGGTGACATCGAGGTCCGCCTCACCTCCGGCTCGAGGAGGTTCGCCCGGGAGACGCCGGTGAGCTGGCGCCCGGCCGCTGGCGCGCCCGCGGATGCCATCCTGCTCGATCCCCGGCAGACGTATCAGGACGTGCTGGGCTTCGGAGCGGCCTTCACCGACGCGGCCTGCTATACGTTCCAGCAGCTCGACCCCGGCCCCCGCGAACAGTTGTTCCACGAATTGTTCCACCCGTCGGAGATGGGGCTGAGCGTTTGCCGCACCTGCATCGGAGCGAGCGACTACTCGCGCACCGTCTACAGCTTCGACGAAGGCGACCCCGACCCCGAGCTGAAGCGCTTTTCCATCGATCACGACCGCGAGTACATCCTGCCCATGCTGCGGCTGGCGCGCCAGGCGAACCCCGATCTGTTTCTGTTCAGCTCGCCGTGGAGTCCGCCGGGATGGATGAAGTCGAACGGCTCCATGCTGGGCGGCAACATGCAGAAGAGACACTTCGGGCCGTACGCGACCTACTTTGTGAAGTTCCTCGAAGGCTACGCCGCCGCCGGCGTCCCCGTGAATGCCGTCACTGTGCAGAACGAAGTGGACACCGGTCAGGACAGCAACATGCCCGCGTGCCTGTGGGGGCAGGAGTACGAGGTGGAATTCGTGGCCAGGCACCTCGGCCCGCAGTTCGAGAAGAACGGCATCCCCGCGAAGATCTGGATTATCGATCACAACTACAATCTGTGGGGGCGCGCCATCTGCGAGCTCGACGAGCCGGAGCTGAACCAGTACGTGGACGGCGTCGCCTGGCACGGCTACCTGGGAACGCCCGACGCCATGACCCGCGTACACGAGGCGCACCCGGAGAAGCGCGCCTACTGGACCGAGGGCGGCCCGGCTTACACCGACCCCGGCTATCTGACCGATTGGACGAAGTGGGCCGCCACGTACGCCGGCATCCTGCGCAACTGGGCGCGCTCCATCACCGGTTGGAACCTGGCGCTGGACGAGCGCGGCAAGCCCAATATCGGGCCGTTCTCCTGCGGCGGCATGGTCACCGTTCACTCGCAGACGAAGGAGATCACCCGCAGCGGCCAGTACTGGGCCTTCGCGCACTACTCGCGCGCGATCAAGCGTGGCGCGAAGCGGTTCGAATCGCGCGGCGCTTTGGAGGACGGCACGCACGTCGCGTTCGCGAATCCCGATGGCAGCAAGGCGGTGGTGCTGACGAACGCGGGGGCTGAGGAGAAGAAGGTCCGGCTGCTGCTGGCGGGGAAGGTCGCCGAAGTTAGTCTGCCTGGCGATGCGGTGGCCACGCTAACTTGGCAGTGATGGGCGCCGGACGCGGATCTGGGACAGGAGAATCACCTTGTCCGAGGTCTTGCGCACCTTTCGGGCCGCCTTCACCAGCCGCTCATCGGCGGTTACCAGCGGAATCCCGCGCAGCAGCGCCAGCGCGAGATAGACGCAATCATGAACCGGATGCTGCAATTCGAAGGCGAGGTCCAAAGCTCGGGGCATGAGCTCGTGGGTGGGAACAATCGCCACGGGCGCCTGCTGCAGAATATCCAAACACTCCATGGCGTTCCGGCGCGTGAGGTCACGAAGGCGGGCCTTTTTCCATAGGATATTGGCGCACTCGATGGGAAACAGATCCGGCGCGTGCAGGCTGGTCTGGGACAACGATCTGGCGACATCGCTGTCGGTTTCGTTCACCACCCACTTCACGCCCACGCTGGCGTCTACGACCGCCGCTTCAATCACCGCTGGTCCCTCATCTCACGCTGCAGCGCCGCGCTGTCCCAACGCTGGCGGCGCGATCTGGACCGGCGCGCATCGGCCCGCGCCCAGAAGTCAGCGTCGCCGGCCGGCCGTAACATTTCATCGAGGATCACCCGATGCTCGGCCTCCGCGGACCGGCCGTGTTTCGCCGCACGCAATCGTAATGCCCGAACCACGGCATCGGGAACGTTTCGGACCGTCAGTTGAGCCATGACCTTTGCCTTCATTGTATGAGATGAAGACATTGCCTGCACGACCCAGGGGACACGCGGTGTCGGCCGCGTTCTCGCCTGGCGCCGGAGAAACGCGGCTCTCGCCCCGTGTCCTTCTCTGTACGACACTGAAGCTTGACCCACCCCGCTCGTTTCCGCGGCCTGCTGGCAGCCGCCGGCGCTCTCGCGCTGTACTGTCTCTACTTCCTCGGGCTGGGCCGCTGCGGCCTGCTGGGGCCGGACGAGCCCCGCTACGCCGCCATCGGACTCCGCATGGCCGGCTCGGGCGATTTCGTCATGCCGGTGCTGTGGGGCCAGCCGTGGTTCGAGAAACCTCCGCTGCTCTACTGGATGACCGCCGCCGCGTCGCGAATGGGCCTGGACAGCGAACTCGCGCCCCGCCTGCCGGTGGCGCTGCTCAGCGTGGCGTTTCTCCTGTTCTTCTTAGCCGTGCTGCGGCGGGAGTTTGGCGCGCGCGCGGCGCTGTTCGCGGCGGCCATCCTTGCCACCTCCGCCGGATGGCTCGGCTACAGCCACATCGCGGTCACGGATCTGCCGCTTTCGGCCACCTTTGCGGCGGGCATGCTGCTGTTGCTGAGGCCGGCGGTTTCCTGGCGGCGGGCGGCCGCGAGCGGAGCGCTGTTCGGGCTGGCCGTGCTGGCCAAGGGTCTGGTCCCCTTCGTGCTACTGCTGCCGGCGCTGTGGCTGCTGCGGCGAAACATTCGCGCGCTCGCCGTGATGCTCGCCGTTGCGCTCGCGGTGGCCTTGCCGTGGTACGCCACCATCTCCGCGCGCGCCGGCCGCGTTTTTTTCGATGAGTTCATCTGGAAGCATCACTTCGCGCGGTTCGCCAGCGACGCGTTGCAGCACGTGCAGCCATGGTGGTACTACGCGCCCGTGCTCATGGTTGGCCTCGCGCCGTGGACACCGCTGGCCGCTCTGTTGCGGCGGCGCACCTTCCTCGACGCCCGCGCCCGATTTCTGCTCGCATGGTTTCTCTGGGGCCTCGTCTTCTTTTCGGTATCGCGAAACAAATTGCCCGGATATGTTCTCCCGCTGCTGCCCGCCGCGGCGGCGCTGCTCGGTGTGGCACTCGACGCCGCGCGGCGCGCCTGGGTGGCTCTGGCCGCCTGCGCGATGCTGGTCTGCCTGTTCCCGGTTGCCGAACGCGTCCTGCCCGTCGCGCTGATTACGGGCATTCGCCGTGCCGGCGTGCAGTTCCCGTGGCTGCCCCTGTTACCGGTAATCGCACTGGCCATCGCCGCGGCCGCGCTGGAGCTGCGACGCCACCGGCTTGCGGCAACACTGCTGGTGAGCGCGGGCGTGGTGGTGGCGACGGCGCACTTCGTGATGGCGTCCTTTCCGGTGCTGGATCGCAACGTATCGGCGCGAGTGGTCTGGCGCAAAGTCAGCGGGCAGCCCGGTCGGCCCTGCTTCGTCTCCGGCGGGCGGGACTTTCGCTACGGCATGAACTACTATTTCGGATTCGATGTGCCGGACTGCACCGGGGCCTCTGGCGAGCTCCCCGTGCGCGCGGACGGCTCGTAGCCTTCCTGATATACTTCGACGCCCTGCTGCGGCACCGTCATCTTCACGATGCGGCCCTCGCCCGGAAGCGTCCAGACCTCGGCCGTGACCGGCTGCCCCTGCGGCGGCGTCACGGTGGCGGCGAAGTGGTCCAGCTCCTCGCTGCCCCTGGCGAAGGCCACCTTCTCCGCACCCTTGTACTCCACGCTGAGCGGCGCTTCTCCCTGTCCCAGTACATACGCCGTGAACTTCTGCGGATCATGTGTAGACGTGCTAACGCGCCTGGCGAGCAGCGCGAACGGGAACAGCGGCAGGTTCTGCGAGATCACCACGTCGCCGGCGCCCGCCGGATCGTCCTTCTTCTGCGGACCCTGGCCGGTGTCGATCTCGTTGTGGGCCACGCCGCCCGAGAACGTCGTCTTAACCGCGATGGCAACCTGCCCCATCTTCGCCTTCACGCTCGCCTCGATGGGCTGATATGTATCGTTGGTGACCACGCGGTACTGCTCCACATCCACCTTCATCGGACCCATCTGCGCCGTGCCGGAGCCGGAGAGATCGTAATGTCCACCCTCATGCTTCAGCGAGTACGTCTCCGTGGCAATCTGATTCCCGCCCATGTAGATGGTGAGCTTTCCCGCGCCGGGGCCTCCGGGAGCAGGGGCTGCCGGTGCAGGGCCCGCCGGAGCGGGAGCCTTCGGAGCCTCCGGTCCGGCCTTCTGCTTCTTCAGCAGCGCCTGGATCTCCGCCGGCGGATCGAAAGTGGCGTCGGGAACGTCGGCATTGTACTTCATCTCGGAGAGTTCCACCTCCACCTCCTGCCCGGCCGCCTTCTCGGTGGTCTTGAATGGCTCCAGCACGCCATCCACGCTGCGGTAATCGGAGGAAGTGTTCTCGTACGGGATGTCGCCCATCGCCGTGGCGCGCGTCCCGGTCTGCTTCACCAGCAGGCCCGACTTGCGGCTGAAGTACAGCGTCTCGGGATGGCCGCCATCGTTCGGAGTGAGCAGCACCTTGATGCAGTCTTCCTCGCCGGCGCGCTCCGCCCCGATGGTCTCCACCTTTGAGTACTGCTCACGCCAGTGGATGGGAGCATTGAAACGCGCTTCCCGCAGGACATCGGCCCGCTCGGCGCCCTCCACAATGCGCGGCCCCTGCAGCGGGGAGAGTTCCCAGGCGATCTCGCCGCTGACGCCGTCCTGCATGGTCCCGATGGCGCCGATCTCCACGCGCATGAGCATCTTCGAAGGCTCAGCCGCCGACAATGTCATGGCGCCGCTGATTCCCTGCGCCGGAAGCGATAGCGTGCCCTTCGCGACCTGGTTGTGGTGCTTCTCATAGGCCGCTTTCCCGCCGGTTACTTCCACGAAGCGATCCAGCACGGCCGCCGCCGGCGGAAGGCCTTCCTGAGCCGGCATGACGGCGCAGCCGGCCAAAACAAGCAGTGCGAGTTTGTTCATTTTCTTCCCTGCTGACCAATCCACTCTATCGCAGCGTCCAGCGCGGTATCCTCGTGCCGCAGCAGCGCCGCGCGCGTGGGCTCGGCAACGGTGTCCGGAATCACTCCGCGGCCTTCCAGAACCTTGCCGCCTTCGGAGACATAGTTGGCCACGGGGTACTGAAAGCCATCCCCGTTGGGCAGCATCTCAATCACCGACGGCAGCGCGGCGCCCGCGGTTCGCGATCCGAAGATACGCGCCCGGCCCAGGTCCTGCAAGCCGCCCGCCAGAATCTCCGACGTGGAGGCCGAAGCGCCGTCCACCAGAACCGCCAGCGGTCCGTTGAACGTCTCGGCGCGCGGATAGATCACGAAGTTCAGCGTGCTGTCGCGCAGGTAGAGCGTGCCCAGCCGCTCGCCCGCCTTGTCCACGAACCAGCCGGCCAGGCCCATGGCCATCGCGCCAATGCCCCCCGGGTTGCCGCGAATGTCCAGGATGAAGCCGCGGCAGTCCGCGCAGGATTCGACGGCCTTCCCGAACGCATCCATCACCTTTGTGGGCTCCAGGAACACGTTCAGGCGAAAGTAGCCGATGTCCGGGCGCACCCGTTTCGCCTCCATGGAAACGTACATGGGCGGAAGAAAGCCGAACTGCGTCAGCGTGCCGGGCGGTTGCGCAAAGGTCAGCTTCCGTTCCGTTTCGTGGCCCGCTCCGTCGACGAAGCCGACGGTGGTGCTCTGCCCGATGCCGCCCCGCAGGCGCTGCTCTACCGCGTGCGAGAGCATGAGTTCGCGCAATGTTGAGGCGGCATAGGTCTTGTCCAGCGTGCCAATCACCGCCCCGATGGCAGTGGACCCCACCCGCGTCACCTCCCAGCCCGTTTCGACGCCCGCCCGCGCCGCCGCCGAATCGCGGGCCACCGAAATGACCAGAGCCCGGTCGCCGATCACGCGAATGTCAACATCCAGCGTGCCTGGACCGCCCTGGCCGCTGACACTCAGGGCCGCCTCGGTGGGCAGGACGGCGCAATGGCTCACCTTCAGCAGAGCGAGCATGCGTTCGAGCACGGCGCGAGCTTCCTCCGGCGTGCGCGCCTTTTCCATCTGCGGCCGCAGCCGGTCGCGAACCGCCGCCCAGTCGAGCCCGCCGAGGTTCGGGTCCCAGTGCTTGTCGCGAATCGTCTTCCAGACGTAATCGAAGCTCTCCAGATTGACCCGGCGCAGGTCCTCGGTTTGGGCATAAGTCGTCAGCGCGAGCACGGCGCCGCAGACCAGCATCGCCGGCCACTTCATCGGCGCCCCGCTTTCGTCTCTTCCGCCAGCAGGCGCTCGAATCGCGCCTCGCTTTCGTCGACGAATTGCCGATAACCCGCCGGATCGACAAACGGATTGTCCGCCGCGCCCGCCTTCATCCGCTCCATCTTGTCCGCCATCGAGTAATAGCTGCCGTGCGAGCCGAGAAACAAATCGCAGGAAAGGGCGCGCAGCGTCCGGAACGTCCGCGCGTAGTCGGCGGCGATGCCCGGATAGCGCGCGTTGTGCACCAGCTTCACGCCGGGGTTCACGCTGACGCCGCCCACAAAGACCACGTTCAGCGACCGGCCTTTCTCCATCACCGTGGTGGTCCAGGTAGTGCAGCCCTTCGTGTGGCCGGGCGTGAGATGCGCCACCAGCGTGGTGCCGCCGAGCGACACCGTGTCACCGTCGTGCAGCACGCGGTCCACCGGGCAGCCGCGCCAACCGATCTCGCCGTCGAAGCGAAAATCGCCGCGGCCGCCGTGCTCCACGATGTCGTCGTCGCCCTGCATCACCAGCACTTTCGCTCCGCTGGCCTCGCGCGCCGCCGCAAACCCGGCGACATGATCGTCGTGCGCCTGGCCGGTGAGCAGATAGCGGATGTCCTCAAACCGGAACCCGAGCTCCTTCACGCTCGCGCGCAACTGCGTCGCCATGCGCTCGTAGCCGGTGTTGATCAGGATGTGCCCCTGCGGTGTGGTGATGAGGAAGCACGCCAGCTCGTTGGAGCCCACATAGTAGATGTTGCCGGCAATGCGATACGGCTCCAGCGGCCGGGCCCATTTCGCGGTGAAAGACTCGGCGCGCGCGGCGAGTGCGAAGGCCAGCAGGAGCGCGAAGCGCCGCATTAGTCCTTCCCGAGAACCTTGGCGCCCAGGGCTCCGCCCAGCATGGGCAGCAGGCTGAGGAGCACGAACAGGAACGTCAGCGTAAACAGAAGTGCGCCGACCAGGATCGTTCGGTCGTCTACGGTGCGGATCAATTGGTCGACATTGGGATCTTTGCCCATGAGTTGCGCACGGAACGTCGCCGCTGACGGCAGCGTACCGAGCACCATGACCGCTGCAATCGCAAAAGAAAAGATGCCCGTCATCCATCCGAGGCGTGCTCCCGCTCGAACCGTAACCGTCTGACCCGTGCGCCGCTTGTACACGTATACCGCGAAGTAACCGGCGGCGATGAAACACAGAAAAAGCCGCATCACCGCGATGAGCGTCGGCAGGGGAAATGCGATGAGGAGGAACGCAGCCAGCGTCGAAAGAAGGCTCACATGCACCGCGGTACGATTGCGAAAACCGATCGTGGCCTCGCCTTGGCGCTTGGCGATCGCCGGCGCCACGGGCTCGGGGACCGCTTCCGGCTCCGGCAGCGGGTAGTCGAACTGCGGCTTTCCGCACTTGTGGCAGAACCGCGCGTCCGGCGGAAGATGCGCCCCGCAAGTGCAATACTCTGGCACGCTTCCCAGTGTAGCTGACGGTCACTTCGGCAGCGGCTCGGTTTGCCCTGTCCTGCTAAACCCGAGAATCTTCGCAGCCCGCGACGATTCCGGGTTGCGACGTGGGGCGGGCCCGTGGCCTGCGCGGGGCTCTCAGCCTGCCCGCCGCCGGAAGTCTGGCACCACAACCTGTCGCAGAGTTTGGCAGTGACGAGGGGCCAGGCGCGGAGGGAGTTTCTGCAATCGCGTGCTTCCGCGCCCCGCGTGATCGCCCCACGCCTCGGGATTCCAGTTCGCTATCGTTGCTCCGACAGCGACTTCTCCGCCAGGTCGCCGACAATGGGCAGCTTGTAGCGCTCGTCGTGGGCCACTTTGACGATCATGAAGATCCACGCGCCGAAGATGGCGATCTTGAGCAGGTCCGGCACCAGGTTGTGAACGTGGAAGTGCGGCCCGGGGAACGGCATCGAGAAGAACCAGCCCAGCGTCTGATCCACGATCAGCCACGCCACGAACAGATACAAGCCCTGGAAGGCATTGAAGCGGACGGTGGTGTCCCGCCGGAAGCGCGACGAGGCCAGCACCACAATGGCCGCGATCCACCCCAGCACAGGGATGTAGCAGAGCAGCGAAGCGGTCCGCGGACTGATGCCGGCCAGCGGATCCGCCACCGGCGTCCCCGGCTGCCGGCCGCCGCAACGCGCGCAGTACACATCCAGGGGCCGGACCGTGTTTCCGCAACTGGTGCAATATGGCATCGCTCTACCCTGCCCAACTACATGTACGCAAGCCAGATCGGGGCTGTTCCGGCATTATTGCACCATTGTGATACATTCGGAGGCTATGCAGCGCGTGCTCCTTCTCCTGCTGGCGCTTTCGGCCGTCGGCATCGCCCATGCGGCGAAGACCCTGGACATCTTTTTCGTGGACGTGGAAGGCGGGCAGGCCACGCTGATTGTGACGCCCGCCGGCCAGTCCCTGCTGGTGGATACCGGCTGGAGAGGCTATAACGGCCGCGACGCCGATCGCATCGTGCAGGCGGCGAAGAAGGCCCACATCAAGAAAATCGACTACGTGCTGATCACCCACTACCACCGCGACCACGTGGGTGGCGCGCCCCAGCTCGCCGACCGGCTCCCGGTGGGCACGTGGCTGGACCACGGACCGAATCGCGAGGACACCAAAGTCGTCCGCGAGGACTTCTCCGACTACGAACGCATCCCCAAAACCCAGCACCTGGTGGTGAAGCCCGGCGATCACATCCCGCTCAAAGGCGTGGACGTGACCATCGTATCGGCCGACGGCGCCGTCATCGGCGAGCCGCTTGCCGGTGGCGGTCAGGATAACCCGCTCTGCGCCAGTACCGGGAAGCGCGAGGTGGATAGTACCGAGAACGCCAGGTCGGCGGGCTTCCTGCTCCGCTACGGCGCCTTCCGGTTTGTCGATCTCGGCGATCTCACCTGGAACAAGGAGCTGGAGCTGGCCTGTCCCGTGAACAAGCTGGGCACCGTGGATGTCTATCTTGTGACCCACCACGGCATGGACCTGTCGAATTCGCCGGCCATCGTGGATGCGTTGCACCCGCGGGTGGCCGTTATGGACAACGGCGCGCGTAAGGGCGGCAGCCCGGCAGCCTGGCAGACGGTGCGGAACGCGCCCGGCCTCGAAGACATCTGGCAGCTCCACTATGCCATGGAAGGTGGCGCGGACCACAACGCTCCGGACTCCTTTATCGCCAACGTGGACGAGATCTGCCAGGGCAAAGCGCTGCGGCTGGCCGCTTCCGAAGACGGATCCTTCAGCGTCACCAATACGCGGAACAACTATTCGAGGACCTATCCGGCGCCCGGCCGCTGAACCGGGGCGCTGACCACTCGCTCACGCTCGTGGCTCGGTACCGTCCGGTCACCCAGCGGTAAGTTGCTGCAAACAATTGGTCGCGTTTCCGAGCCTGGGTGCCCTCCGGGCACGCTGGCAAGCCGTGCATTCCGTGGACGTCGATCTGGCGGGTAAAATGCGTGGGTGTTTATACACGTCCGCCGGGTGGAAAGTGGGTGTTTTCGCCCAGTTCGGGAACGGCCTCCGAGGTGCTGGGGATTCTGGCATGGGCTGCAAGTGCTTTGTTGATATTGACAAAACATTAAACCCGCCTTAAGATTCAGTTTCCGGGTAACTTAATTCCGTCTGCAACTTCAGGCAGGTGTATAGCTGCGCCTATGAACTTCCAACCTGGCGAGAAAATCGTATACCCCAATCACGGGGTAGGGACAATCGAGAATATCAGCTCACGGGCATTCGAGGGACGGTGCGAGCGGTTCTACCTGCTGCGGCTCAACTGCAGCAGCCTGACGGTGATGGTGCCGTTCTCGCACGTAGGGGAGCTGGGGCTGCGAAAGGTGACCAGAAACGGCGAGATCGTGCGCGTGCTGACCTTTCTCTCCGAGGGCAGCTGCGCGCGTACCGCCGATTGGAAGGATCGCTTCAAGGAAAACTCGGAGAAGATGAACCATGGCAGTCTGCCGGAGATTGCCGAAGTGTTCAAGAGTCTGATCATTCAGCAAACCAGGAAGCCGCTGTCGTTCCGGGAGAAAAAGATGCTGGACCGGGCCCGGCACATGCTGGTCACCGAGCTCTCGATTTCGCGGGGGCTCAGCGAGACCGACGCCTGCAGCCTGCTGGAGCGTTCGCTGGCCAAGGCCTGTCTGCAACTTCCCGCCGCGATCTGACGGCAAAGGGAGGAAAACAGGGGGCACTCTGGCTGGTCTGCGGATCGGCTCAAGTTGCGTTCAGACCGAGCGTCCCCTGTTTCCCTTTCTCTGCTCCCTGTCCTCCGCTCCTCCCGCTAAAAATCCACAAGCTTTGTCCCTGCCTGCCGATACGAAATCCAGAGCCATACACGCCCGGCTCGGATGACATTGGGAGGGAATTCGTATGCAGACAGCCACTATGGAAAAGACTGCCACGCAGGTGGCTGCCGATGAACGCGCCGGGAAGTATCTGACCTTTCGGCTGGGTCCGGAGGAGTTTGGCGTTCGCGTCGATAAGGTGCGTGAAATCATGGGCGTGCAGGAGATCACCGCGGTGCCCCAGACGCCCGACTACCTGAAAGGCGTTATTAACCTGCGCGGCAAAGTGATTCCCGTGGTTGACCTGCGCCTGAAGTTCGGTCTGGAGGCAATCGAGTACACGCAGCGGACCTGCATCGTCGTGGTGCAGGTGCGTGGAGAGATCAGCATCATTCAGGTGGGTCTGGTGGTGGATGCGGTGTCGGAAGTCCTGAATCTGGCCGGATCGGACATCGAGGACACGCCGGATTTCGGCGGGCAACTGGCCACGCCGTTCATTCTCGGGATGGCCAAGGCGAAGGGGAGGGTGAAGATCCTGCTGGACATCGACCGGGTAGTCAGCACGCAGGAGATCGCCGGCTTCGGCTCCCTGCTGGCGCGGGGGTAAAGGGAATGCCGGAAGAACCAGCGGTCCGCGGGGAGGATTCACCATGACAAACGGGGAAATGGTTGCGGCGATCACGAAATCGACGCAGGCGGTCTTCTCCATGATGCTGGGGATCGACGTGACCGCGGGGGAGCCGTTCGTGGGCGAAAAAACGGGCGCCGAGTCGGGGGTGCTGGCCCTGGTCGGCCTCGCCGGCGCGTGGGTGGGAACCGGCAGCCTGTCCTGCTCGGCGGAGATCGCCTGCCACCTTGCCTCGCAAATGCTCATGACCGAATGCCCGTCCATCAACGACGACGTCCTCGATGCCATGGCCGAGGTGGCCAACATGGTGGTCGGCAACGTCAAGACGAAACTGGAGGAGACGCTGGGGCCGTTGGCCCTGAGCACGCCCACGGTGGTCTACGGACGCCACTTCGAGACGCGCCGCGTGGGCAGCCGGGAATGGGTTTCAGTGCCCTTCCCGTGTCATGGCGGGTGCATCAGCGTACAGGTTTGTCTGGCCGAGGCGCAGCAGAATGCAACCGTCTTCCGGCCCGGCTTTGCGCTGCCGCACTCGGTGCAGTTCTGAGCGGACCAACCATGAGCCGGGATGCGGAGCGGACACTGCCGGGAACCAGGCCGATGCCCCTGAGCATCGCCGACGACCCGGAGTTGCTCGGCGACTTCATCCTGGAGTCCCGCGAGCACCTGAACGGCATCGAGCAGAACGTGCTGACGCTGGAACAGGACGCCGCCAACTCGGAAGCCATCCATGCCAGTTTTCGGGCGTTTCACACGATCAAGGGACTGGCCGGGTTTCTGGAGCTGGGCGCCGTGCAGGAGGTCGCGCACGAGGTGGAAACCGTGCTCGATCTGGCGCGGAACGGGAAGCTGGCCATCGACTCCGGCGTGATCGACCGGATGCTGGAGAGCAAGGACTACCTGATGCTCTGGCTGGACCAGCTCGATTCCAGGTTGCGCCAGGGGACGGCGGTAGCGGCGCCGGACAACGCCCGGCTGCTGGTTTCCATCCGCGCGCTGGCGGCGCCCGCCGTGGCGCAGGCCGGGACCATCGCGGCCGACGCCGGTCTGGCGAGACTTGCCAGGGCGGTCTCGGCGGCGAACGAGATTCCCGAGGCGGTGACGGTCAACGCCGTTGCGGCCGAGCCCGCTCCCATGGCCCCCGGAATTGAACCGGACCTTCCGCCGGCGGTGCCTTTGCAGGCCGCGCCCCCGGCGATTCCCCCGGGCTTGCCAGCGGCGGTCTCGTCGGCCGTGCCAGCGACGGTTTCCCGGACCGTGCCTTCGGCGATTTCCCCGGCCGCGCCAGCGGTGATTTGCCCTGCACCAGCGGCGGTCCCCCGGGCGGTTTCCGACGAGCCCGCCATCGCGCCGAAGAGCCTCGACATGCCCGGGGGGGAAGCGCGCGCCATCAAGGTGGACACGGGCAAGCTGGACTACCTGGTGGACATGGTGGGCGAAATGGTGATTGCCCAGTCGCTGGTGCGCCACGATCCCGACCTCGCCGGCGAGACGCGGCCACGTCTGGTGCGGAATCTCTCGCAACTGGCGCGCATCACCGACGAGGTGCAGCGCACGGCCATGTCCATGCGCATGGTGCCGGTGGGCCGGCTTTTTCAGAAGATGAGCCGGCTGGTCCGCGATCTCTCGCACAAGAACGGGAAGCGAGTGGAGCTGGAAACTTCCGGCGAGGACACCGAACTGGACCGCAACATCGTCGAGGAGCTCGCCGATCCGCTCATGCACATGGTGCGCAACTCGCTCGATCACGGCGTGGAAACGCCCGCTGAGCGCGAAGCCGCGGGTAAACCGCCGCTGGCGCGAGTGATTCTGCGGGCCTCCCACCAGGCCGGGCACATCGTCATCGAGGTGGGCGACGACGGCCGCGGGCTGGACAAGGACAGGATACTGAGGAAGGCCGTCGAGCGGCGCCTGACGGAGCCCGGCGCGCAGCTCAGCGAGCACGATCTGTTTCACCTGATCTTCCAGCCGGGCTTCTCCACCGCCGAGCAGGTCACCGACGTCTCCGGACGCGGGGTCGGGATGGACGTGGTGCGCCGTCAGATCCACAAGCTGAGGGGCCGCATCGACATTCGCTCCACCGCCGGCGTGGGGACGACGTTTCTGCTGAAGGTTCCGCTCACCCTCGCCATCATCGACGGCCTGGTAGTGACGGTGGGCGCCGAACGCTACATCGTGCCCTTGTTCGCGGTGCGGGAGATGGTGCGGCCCACCGAGGACATGATCTCGACGGTGCAGGGCCGCGCCGAGATGGCGCTGGTCCGCGGGATGCTGCTGCCGATGATCCGGTTGTACCGGCGCTTCGGCGTCAAGCCGACAAACGAAGACCCCACGCGCTGCCTGCTGATCGTCTCCGAGGGCGCCGGGCGAAAGTTCTGTCTGATGGTGGACGGCCTGATAGGCAAGCAGGAAGTGGTGATCAAGGGCATGAGCGAGATGCTGCAGGGCATCGAGGGCATTGCCGGCGGCGCCATCCTCGGCGACGGGCGGGTGGGGCTGATTCTCGACCTGGAGGCGCTCTGTGGCGAGACCCGCACCGACCAAGCCCGCGGTTGATTTCGCCTTCCCCGTGGCGGCAAACTGCGCCCTGACCGAGAAGGAATTCCAGCAGATTCGGGAACTGGCGCACGCGCGCTTCGGTCTGGACCTGCGCGACGGGAAACAGCAGCTCGTGGCGGCCCGGCTGGGCAGGAGAATCCGCCAGGGCGGGTTCGCGTCCTTCGCCGAATATCATCGGCACGTGACCGCCGATACCAGCGGCCAGGCGCTGGTGGAGCTGATCGACGCGCTGGCCACCAACCACACCGCGTTTTTGCGGGAGCAGGCGCACTTCGATCTGCTGGCGAACGTCGTTCACGCCGCGGCCGGGCGGCTGCCGTCGATCTGGAGCGCCGCCTGCTCCACCGGAGAAGAGCCGTATTCGATCGTCTTCACGGTTCTGAACGCGCTCCCGCGGACGCCGCCGCCGCGCACGCTTCCGTTCGTTCTGGCCAGCGACATCTCCACCAGGGCGCTCGAACATGCAAGCCAGGGATGTTTCGCGCCGGACCGTCTGGCCACTCTGCCGGAAGCGTGGAAAAAGAGCTATCTGACCAGAATGCGCGGCGAGCGCGAAGGCTGGCTGCAGGTCCGGCCGGAGATCGCGTCCCTGATCGAGTTCCGGCGCATGAACCTGATCGAGCCGTTCCGGCACGGCCGCAGCTTCGATGTGATCTTCTGTCGAAACGTCATGATCTACTTCGACCGCAAAACGCAGCAGGACCTGGTGAGCCGTCTGGCCGGCTGCCTGCACCCGGGCGGGTATCTGTTCGTGGGCCACTCGGAGAGCCTGAGCGGCATCGAACACCCGCTCGAATACGTTTGCCCGGCGGTGTACCGGCGGGGGCGGAAACGATGAAGACGCTGGTGATCGGCATCTCGGATTGCCAGGTGAGCGCCGAGCCGGACAGCGAGCTGGTGACCTACGCGCTGGGATCGTGCATCGCCGTTTCGGTGTGGGACCCGCTGCGGCGCGTGGCCGGCATGCTGCACTTCATGCTCCCGGAATCGAGCATGGACGCGCACAAAGCGGAGGCCAATCCGTGGATGTTCGCCGACACCGGAATCGAGCGCCTGTTCGAGGTGGCCTGCCAGATGGGGGCGGACCGGCGCCGGCTGCTGGTGCGCCTGGCCGGCGGGGCCCACGTGCTCGATCCGCAGGGCGTGTTCAACATCGGCAAACGCAACTATCTGGCCGCCCGGAAGGTGCTCTGGAAACATGGCATCCTGATCGCCTCCGAAGCGGTGGGAGGCGACGTTTCCCGAACGGTGCGCCTCACCGCCGGAACCGGGAAATTGCGGGTACGGGAGGGCAACGGCAGCGAGACCGAGCTCCCGCTGCACGCACCATCGAGAAAGGAGGTCGCCAATGGCGTACCGAGTGTTGCTGGTGGATGATTCGCCCGCTATGCGCGCGTTCATTCGCCGGGTGATGGTACTCTCCGGCTTCGACCTCGAGGTGTGTATCGAGGCGGGAGATGGCGCCGAGGCGCTGGAGCGCCTGCGGCAGGAAAAGGTCGACGTCATCCTCACCGACGTCAATATGCCGCGCATGGACGGCGAGGAACTCATGCGCAGGCTGTCCGAAGACAAGGAGCTCCGCGAGATCCCGGCGGTGGTGGTTTCCACGGATTCCACCAAACCGCGAATCCTGCGCATGATCGGCCTTGGGGCGCAGGGCTACATCGCCAAGCCGTTTTCCCCGGAAGCCCTCCGGGAAGCACTGGAAAAGGTGCTGGAGTGCAGCGCATGAGCGCCCGCCTGAATCCGACCGAAGCCGAACTGGCCGCCGCGGTGGCGGCCGCCGCCAGCAGCGTGCTGGACACCATGTTTTTCGCCGAGGCCGAGACCTGCCCGCCCCCGCCGCCGGAACAGCAGCGGGGCATGATGGGCGTCTCGGTCCGCTTCGATGGCGGAGTGCGCGGCGAGTTCGTCGTCGCCATCGATCCCCATGTCGCCGTGGTTCTGGCCTCCGCGTTTCTGGGCGTGGACGAAGGCGACGTTTCGGAAGCCGAAGTCGCCGAGGTGATGTGCGAAACCGCCAACATGATTTGCGGCGCGGCACTGAGCCGCATCGAAGCGGAAGATCACATGCGCCTGGAGACGCCCGCGCTGACGGACGCCGCCGCCGCATTCGCCGCCGGCGGTTTCCTGCAGGAGTTCTTTGTGACCCCGGACGGGAACATCTCCACCGGCGTGCGCATCGCCGCGTAATGGCCACGAATGAACACGAATACACACGAATAACACAGGCGTCTTATTCGTGTGTATTCGTGTTCATTCGTGGCCATCTCCGAATTTTATCACCGACTCCGCCTCGAATTTGCGATAATCGCGAAATTCCAGTTCGTTGCGCACTCTGCCGGTGTCGGTGACCACCGCAACCGTCGCCGCCGAGGGTAGCAGGTAGGGCTTGCCGCCAATCGCCGTCTCGGCGTAATCGATGACCGTGGAGATCGCCTGCATGCGCAGTTGCGGCGGAATGCCGGAATCGGCGGTATCGGTGATGCGCCAGACTGCGCCGGTCTCCGCATCCACATACACGGAGCCGCGGTAGGCGAGCGTGGCCTTTGCCAGATCGCTGAGCTGCATGGTCAGGGTGGAGTGTTCCTTGTCCACCGAATAATCGAAAACGGCAAGGCGCTTCCCGCGCACGGTCTCCCAGCGGTTCCACGTGAACGTCGCGTCACTGGCCGGATCCACCACCCGGCTGAGCAGAATGCCGAACTCTCCCTCGGTGACCAGCGGCGTGTGCCAGTGCCGTTTCATCGGGTCCGCGGGCTTTCCGTTGACCAGTTCGAGCGTGCGCTTTTCCTGGCCGTCGTGGAAGCTCAGCCGGGAGGTCAGCGTGTCCCCTTTGCGCCAGCGATCCGAGTGCATGCCGGCTTCAAGCTGCCGCGTCACCTGCACGCAGAGAAAGTTGGGAAGGCTGGCCACATACTGCATTCCATACTGCTCCATCGCCTCCAGCATGCGATCCTGCGCGGCGGGTTCGGGCGGGGCATCCGCTGGCGCCTGCACGGCCGCCGCCGGAACCAGCAGGAGACAAAGCAGGAGAAGACGGTTCATGGCTGCCGTATGCTATTATCGCGTCGTGTGACGACCCCCCATGTGGCGGACCTCGCCGTCATACTCGTGTATCTGGCCGGCATCACCTGGTTCGGCGCGCGATTCCGCCATTCCCAGCGCAGCCTGCGCGATTATTTTCTCGGCGGCCGGACCGCCCCGTGGTGGGCCATCGGCTTCTCCATCGTTTCGGCCGAGACCAGCACGCTCACGGTGATCGGGACGCCGGCACTGTCGTTCGGCGGCAATTTCGGGTTCCTGCAGGTGGTGTTCGGGTATCTGCTGGCCCGCGTGGCCATCTCGGCGCTGTTCCTGCCGCATTACTTTCGCGGAGAGATGTTCACCGCCTACGAGCTGATGCGCCAGCGGTTCGGCGAGCGCATGCGGCGGTTCACGGCGGGCACGTTTCTGATCCTGCGGGCGCTGGCGGAGGGCGTGCGCGCCTTCGCGTTGTCCATCGTGATTGGCGTGGTCCTCGCGCCGGTGTATCGGAAGTCCGGCGTGGCCGGCTGGGCCGAGGCTGGCTCCATCCTGCTGATTGTCGCGCTCACTCTGTTCTATACGTTCGAAGGCGGCATGAGCGCGGTGATCTGGACCGACGTGGTGCAGATGATCCTGTACGTGGGCGGCGCGGCGCTGAGCTTCGCGATCATCCTGGGGCAGATTCCCGGCGGTTGGGCGCACGTGGCCGCGGTTGCCGGCGCGGCGGGGAAGCTGCAGGTTTTCGATTTCCGGTTCGCTTTCACCGCGGCATTCTTCGCCCGCAACTACAGTTTCTGGGCGGGCATCGCGGGCGGCTGCTTCCTGACCACCGCCAGCCACGGCACCGAACAACTCATGGTGCAGCGCTACCTTGCCGCGCGCAGCGAGCGTGACGCCCGCAAAGCGCTGTTCTCGAGCTGGCTGGTGATCTTCTTCCAGTTCGCGCTGTTTCTGCTGATTGGCGCAATGCTGTTCGTGCATTACGCGGATGCGCGCCTGGCCGCTCCGAAACCGCTCGACACCATCTATCCCGCGTTCGTCTGGAACAACCTGCCGCCGGGGCTGGCCGGGCTGGTGATCGCGGCCATTCTCGCGGCCGGCATGTCGAATCTGAGCGCGGCGCTGAACGCACTGGCGTCCACTTCAATCGTCGATTTCTACCGGCCGCTGTTCGGGCGCGTCGACATGAGCGAAGCGCACTTCCTGAAGCTGGCGCGCCGGGCCACCGTATTATGGGGCGCCGTTCTGTTTGCCATCGGCCTGCTGGCGCGGCACTGGGGTTCGGTGCTGGAGGCGGGTCTTTCCATCGCCTCCGTCCTGTACGGAAGCCTTCTGGGGGTGTTCTTCCTCGGACTGCTGACGCGCCGCGTGGGGCAGAACTCGGCTATGGTGGCCATGGTCTTCGGGCTGCTGCTGATGCTGTATGTCAGCACGGAAACCAGCATCGCCTTCACCTGGTGGGTGCCGATTGGCACGGTGGCCACGTTCGCGGTGGGTCTGGGAGCGTCGTTCGTGTTGAAGGAGCGGGAGCCGGCATGAGATTCGGGACGTGGGGCAGGTTTGCAACCTGCGGCCGATTTTCAATCGGCCGTGCGCGGGTTACAAACCCGCGCGCAGGATACCATCCTGCCCCACAGAGCTGCCCGGGAGAGCCGGCATGAGCACCGCGCAGCCCCGTCCCACGCTGGTGCGCGGCCTGTCCCTCACCGCCGCCACCTCCATCAACATCGCCAACATGATCGGCACCGGCATCTTCCTCAAGACCCGGGTGATGACCTGCAACGTGGACAGCCCCTGGCTGGTGCTGGCGGTGTGGGTGGTGGCCGGACTGCTCTCGCTGGCCGGGGCGCTCACCTTCGCCGAACTGGCGGCCATGATGCCGCACGCCGGGGGCGAGTATGTGTTCCTGCGAAATGCCTACGGGCGGCCGTGGGGGTTCCTTTACGGCTGGACCATCTTCTTCGTGGCGCGAACCGGATCGCAGGCCGCCCTGGCCACCGGCTCGGCGATCTTCCTGAACATCATCACCGGCGGCGCGCTGAGCCGGACGTTCTTCAGCGTTCCCCTGTTCGGCTACGCCATTCCGTTCGGCCTGCTGCAACTGGTGGCGCTGGGATGGATCGCCGTGATCACCGCGGTGAATTGCGCCAGCGTCTCGGTGAGCGGAACCGCGGCCTCGGTGCTGACCCTGATCAAGCTGACGCTGCTGGCGTTGATTGGAGTCGGGGCCATGACGCTGGCGTGGGGCAACTGGGGACATCTCGCCATGCACGCGGCGGCCGGGACGTGCGATGGCGTTTCCGCGGCGGCGCGCGGCGGTCTGGCGGGTTTCGGCGCGGCCATGCTGGGCGCGCTCTGGGCCTACGACGGCTGGGACAACCTGACGCCGCTCTCCGGCGAGGTGCGCAATCCGCAGCGGACCATCCCGCTGGCCTTCATCGGAGCCATGCTGGTGGTGGGCGCGCTCTATCTGTTCGTGAACGTCGCGTACTTCTACGTGCTGACTCCGGCGCAGATTGCCAGCGTGCCGCTGACTTCGTCGGTGGCCACCGAGGTGGCGCGGCGCTTTGTGGGCAGCGCGGCGGTGGGGCTGATTGCGATGGCGCTGCTGGCGTCGTCTGTAGGCGCGCTGCACGCTTCGGTGCTGGCCAATTCGCGGGTGCCGTTCGCCATGGCCCAGGACGGCCTCTTCTTTCGCCGGCTCGCCGCCATCACGCCGAAATCGCGCGTGCCGCGGAATGCGCTCATCGCCCAGGGCGTGTGGGCCGGCGTTCTGGCGCTGTCCGGCTCCTACGACCTGCTCACCGACTACGTGATCTTCGCGTCGTGGGTGTTGTACGCGCTGGCCATCGCCTCGGTCTTCGTGTTTCGACGCCGCCTTCCCAATGCCTCGCGGCCCTATCGCACGTGGGGCTATCCGGTGGTGCCCGCGCTGTTCCTGGTGGTGACCGCGTGGCTGCTGCTCAACACGCTGTGGACAGGCCCGGTGCAGGCCTTCGCCGGCCTGGGGCTGATGGCGGCGGGAACTCCGTTCTATTTCTACTGGTCGAGAAAAGCGCGCACACGCGGATAGAGGGTGTCCTTCTCGCAGCCGGGCGACTGGTGGCCGCAGTCGCTCTCCAGCTTGATGGTGGGCGCCCCGAGGGCCGCGGCGAACTCCAGCGCGGGCGCCGGGTTCACCATGTGATCCTGCGTGGCGACGACAATGAGCATCTTCGCCTGCACCCGCTGCGGCGCGGCGGCGTCCAGCGCCATCATGGCCTGCAGTTGCCGCAACCAGTCACTGGCGTCCATGCGGCCCAGCGGCGCGTTGTCGATTCGCTTCAGGAACTCGGGGAATTCGTTGGGCGGCGTGGACCGGGCGCGATACGCCGGCGTGGTCAGAGCGAACGCATGCATCTCGGCAACCGAGCGCAGTGGAGGCATGTGCTGATATTTGCCGCCGTTCCAGCCGGCGCTGTCGGTTATGGCGTCGGCCTCGGCGGTCCACAGCAGCAGGTCCGTCGAAGTGAGCCGGGGCGATCCCACGATGGGCACGGCGCGGTCCACGAAATCCGGGTACGCGACCACCCATTGGAAGGTCTGCATCCCGCCCATGGAGATGCCCATCACCGCGTGCAGATGAGGAATGCCGAGAACGTCCTGCACCAGGTGGTACTCGGCGGTCACCATGTCGCGAATGGTGAATCTCGGGAAGCGCATCCGCGGCTGTTCGCTGCTGTTGGAGGGGGACGATGATACGCCGTCGCCCAGCGCGTCCACCGCAATCACGAAGTAGCGCGCGGGGTCTGCCAGGCCATCGGCGGACATGAACTGTGCCAGATCGGCGCTCTGGCCGGAGAACCACGTCGGGAACAGCACCGCGTTCGACTTGGCGGCGTTCAGCGAGCCGAACGTGCGGTAGCCGATGCGGCAGTTTCGCAGCACTTCGCCGCTTTCGAGTTTGAGGTCGCCAAGGGAGGCGGTCTGCAAAGGCGGCGTGGCGGCGAAGGCTGGCGCTAACAGGAGAATAAGGAGGGCGCTGCGCATGGTATAGAACAGTTATGAACGAAACCGACAAGTTGCGCAAGCAGATCGCCGGCGTGCTCGACTGGCACGAGGCGCACCAGACCTTCGAGTCCGTTGTGGCCGATTTCCCGGCGGAACTGCGCGGCGTGCGCCCGCAGGGCCTGCCCTACAGCGCGTGGGAACTGCTGGAGCACATGCGCATCGCCCAATGGGACATGCTGGAGTTCAGCCGCGATCCGAAGCACGTTTCGCCCGACTGGCCCTCCGGCTACTGGCCGGCGTCCGCCGCCCCGCCGAACGCGAAGGCCTGGGATGAGAGCGTGCTCCGATTCCAGGCGGATCGCGAAGAGCTGCGGAAGCTGGTGCTGGACCCGGCGCGAGACCTGGTTGCCCCAATCCCGCATGGGAAGGGACAGACGTTGCTGAGGGAAGTGCTGCTGACGGCCGATCACAATTCGCACCACCTGGGGCAACTGATTCTGGTGCGGCGGCTGCTGGGCGCGTGGAAGTGATCTGCGACCAACCTCGGGTCGACGTCGAGACCCAGTCGACGCACGCTTACTTCCGATGCCGCGGACTCCGGGACCACCCGGAATTGGGTTCGTTTCGTCGCGCGAGATTGCGGACCTCCACCTTGCGGGAGGATTCGGCACCGGCGCGGCGGTTTATTCAGGGGCCGATAAACGCGGATGAACGCTGATATGTCGTTTGTTTTCAACGCGTGCTTGTCGGCGCTCCTCGGCGGCCAACCCTTCGTCCGCATCCCGCCCGGCGACGCGGAATTGGGTTCGTTTCGTAATTCGGGAGTGCCGGCAGCCCGGTCGTCCCGCTTGTGAATGGACCCGGTGCTGGCGCGGGCGTTCGTTCGCCGACAGCCCGACAGCCGCCGATAAACGCAGATGAACGCTGATATGTCGTTTTTTTTCAACGCGTGCTGGTCGGCGCTCCATGGCGGCCAACCCTTCATCCGCATCCTGCCTGGCGACTCGGAATTGGGTTCGTTTCGTAGTTCAGGAATACCGGCAGCCCGGGCCCCCGTCTTGTGAATGGACCCGGCGCTGGCGCGGACACTTATTCGTCTCGCGATCTTTGCGCTGGTGGCCATGCGCATTGACGGTAGCACAGGGCGGGCTTGTTATTCGGGGGCGAAACGGGAACTGGCTATTGAATGTGGTTCCTGATACCCGCGAGTTGTTGTGACTGACTCACAGCGGCCCTGCCGGCCGTCCAAAAATGATCGGCGTGTTGACCACTCGGTTACCCTCGCGGCTCGGTAAGTTCCTGCAAACTCGGGACATCGTGACAGAACCGCTACGGTGACGGAGCGGTCCGGCGAGTCCTTTACGGCGGATGCCGCCGCGTATCCCTCACCCTGCCCCGTCCGGCTCCCGGGATCGCGTCAGCGCCTCGGCCAGCTCCGGCGGCAGCGCGCGGGAGCGTCCTGTGGTCACGTCGACGCAAACCGCGGTGACAAACCCGCGCGCGACCACACGCTCCTCGACGCTCGCCTCGAACGCGAGTTTGTAGGAAGCGTTGCCTACGCGCTCCACACGCACCGCGATCTCCAGCAGATCGTCATACTTCACCATGGCGGTGTAGGTGCATTCCACCTGCACCCGGGGAAAGTTGACTGCGGAAGCGGTCGCGTCCTTATGGATGAGTCCGAGCGAGCGGAGGAATTCGATTTCCGCCGCTTCGAAATGCCGCAGCATGGCGGTGAAGTGAATCCGCTGGGAGGCGTCGGTATCGGCAAAGCGAACGCGGGACGGCCAGACGAAGGGCATCCTCTGGATTCTACGACAAGTGAAGCTCCGTAAGCCGAAGTCGGGCCTTGGACGGGATCGATGGGGAATCCATCGGCTTCTCAGCGGCAGCGGGTCCGGTATTCTCCGCGTCCCCAACAACTTGCACTCTAAGGTAAAGTTCCCTCGCGTTCGCCCGCGGCGCAGCGATATGTACCTCGTGAGCCGGTTTATCGCCAACGCCGTGGAGATTCTCGCCGCAGCGGAGAACACGATGAACGCCGGCTCCACGCCGTCCGACTTAACCATCCTTATCTCGGCGGAAGGGGGGATTCACATGGTGGCCGATTCCGATTGGCCGCTCGAATCCCTCCGCCAACACCACGGTTCCAGCGCCGCTTACCGAGTCCACCCGCTCGAAGATAAGGTTCGCGTGGAGGGCCGCACCGGGTCGCAGACGTGCCTGTTCGAGACTGAAAAGCCCGAGTGCGCCGCCCGCTTCCTGCTCAATTCGGTCCCCGGCTACCGCATGGCCGGCCTGCTGTTGCCCAGCGCGGCGTGACTTCGGTTCCTGCTACGCAAGGTATAGCGATTTCCGTCTCTGCTCCACCAGCTTGATGAAGTTGCGCTTGATCTTGTATTTCACGCGCAGCGCGTCCACATAAACGACGAACTCCGCGCTGCGGTCCATTTGCCGCATGGCCGATGCCGCCTTCACCAGCAGGCCGACGGGGTCCTCGTAGCGCCCGTTGGTGGTCACGGCAATAGCGCCTTCCGCCTGTTTCAGGTAAATGGGCGCCGCGTCTTCGGGATGTTCTTTCTGACGGGCGGACGCGAGTTCGAGCCACAGAGGGTCGGAGCAGCCACCAGCCTGCGCCTCACCCCAGGCCTCCTCCGGCTTGCCCTCATAAAGGAAGATCTCCACCAGCGACGAATGATCTTCGTCGCGCTCCATCCACCGCGCGCGACGGGCGCCCCGCGCTTTCTCTTTGGCCTTCGCGATGCCCAGCCGCATCTCCGCGAGGGCGCGCTCCCGCCATTCGGGCCACGCGCCTGCCTTCTTCGCATGACGTTCCAGCGTTTTGTAAGTCTCGAGATAAGGGCGCTCCGAAAACTCGGCCCATATCAGCTTCATGGCGTCCTCGTGACGGCGGCGCCGATGATACTCCTCCGCCGCGAATTCGCGCAGCCGTTCGTCGGTGCGATCCGGGAAGGCCTGCAGTCCCTTCTCCGCCCAGAGCAGCGCGTTGTCGTGCTGACGGGCTTCGCGATAGACACCCGCGATCCTCCAGTAGCCGTACGCACTCGACAAGTCGCGGCTCATCACCGCGACGAGTTCTTCGATGTCCCCTGACGCCTTTGCCAGCGACTCCATGATGTGCGTGATGCGGAAGTGCCTGCCCCACTCGGATCGCTCATGCCCGGCGCGCCGTACCGGCACCTTCTTCCATTCCTCCTCGGCCAGATCGCGGTATGCCTTCAACCCGACGGCTCCGAAAACCTGCGCGTACCGTTCCACCGCGCCGGAGAAGACATCCGGGTCCGCATGCAACTCCCAATGAAAGAGCCGTTCCGCGAGTTCCGCAGGATCGGGCCGGGCTTCCTGGCACGCGCGGTAATGGAGGTCCTCAAGCCGATCGCGCAGATCGCCGAAGTGACCGTCGGAATCGTCAACCGACTGGATTTCGTCCACCAGGGACCGCAGGGCCGACTCGCACAGGTCGATCACCCCAGCGGCGTGGCCGTCGTTCAGCAACTGTTCGATGGCGTCGATAGCGTCGCCGACCTCGTCCGCCCAGCCGGCTGCCTCGCGATAGTCCACAAAATCGCGAACTCGCACCGCTTTCTCAAACGCCCGCCGGGCCGCGGCCACGCCGGTGTCGGGCCCGGAACGCCGGGCGGCGTAAAGGATGAGACGCTCGCGCAGGCGGTTGTCGTCTTTCGCCCAATCCAGCAGCATCCTGACAAGGCTGTCTTTATCTTCAGCCTGGAGGGTCTTTGCGGCGTCGGCCAGCTTGATCTCTTTGGTTTTGCCGCGCCGTGAGGGTTTCGTTGGCGCCGCGGCACGGTTCAGCCAGGCGAGCGCGGTTGCGACACAGTGCTTGCAGAAGACACCGTCGCCGCCCACCGGGCAATCGCACGAGTAATCCGGCACCCCTTCGTCTGTCGCCAGGGTCACTGTGTAGTCCTGGCTTCCGCGGACAACCGCGCGGATCTGGCCGCCCGTCTCTTCCAGCGATTCAACGTGCCCATGCGAGAAGTAGTCGAAACCACGCTGGTAAGACTGATCGCCCGCCAGACGGCGGATCACCGCATCGTTGATTGATTGCGAAAGATCGATTCCCATCTCTACCGATTATCCAGGAAGCCCGCCGCCCGCGGGAGACCGGGTGGTGCGCCAGATTAGCGCACTGCCGGAGACCGGGACAAGATCTTTCGTTGAACGCCGCTCTCGCGCGGACGTATGCTGGTAGCGGGAACCTGATTTCATTCCCGCCCGGCTCGCATGACGCGCGCCACCCTTTGCAGTGCGGTCATCATCGCAACGTCTAGAGAGAGGAACATGAGCGCTCCCGCTGTCGGTATCTCCGATCGCCGGGCCGCGCGCTTCTACGATTCCACCGTCGGCCAGAAGATGGTCATGGCCGTCAGCGGATTTGTCCTTTTCGGATACGTGGTCGCGCACCTGCTCGGCAATCTTCAGATTTTTCTCGGACCTGACCAGATCAACCACTATGCGGCGTTACTGCACGCTTCGCCGCCGCTGCTGTGGACGGCCCGCATCTTTCTGCTGGTCATGCTGTTTCTGCATGTCTGGTCCGCGGTCCTGCTGGCGTTGCGCAAATGGGACGCGCGCCCGGTGGCCTACGTGAAGAAACGCGCCGTGGGCTCGGACTACGCGTCGCGGACCATGTACTGGAGCGGGCCCATCGTCGCCGTCTTCGTGGTGTACCACATCATGCAGTTCACGCTCGGCGTGGGCGGCACGCCGTATGTGGAGCTGCACCCCTACGAAAACGTGGTGCAGGGATTCCGCAACCCGCTGGTGGCCGGCTTCTACATCGTGGCCATGATTCTTCTGTGCACGCACCTGTACCACGGCCTGTGGAGCATGTTCCAGACCCTGGGCCTCAACCACCCGCGCTACACGCCGCTGTTGCGCCGGGGCGCCCAGGTGGTGGCGGTTCTGATCTGCATCGGCGAGATCTCGATTCCCGTCGCGGTGCTGACGGGTCTGGTAGGAGGTGACGTGCTATGAAGCTGGATGCCAGATGTCCAACAGGACCCATCGAGAGCCGCTGGGACCGCGCGCGCTTCGAGATGAAGCTGGTGAACCCGGCCAACAAACGCAAGTACACGGTGATTGTGGTGGGATCGGGGCTGGCGGGCGGGTCGGGCGCGGCGTCGCTCGGCGAGCTGGGCTACAACATCAAATGCTTCTGCTTCCAGGATTCGCCACGGCGCGCGCACAGCATCGCCGCGCAGGGCGGCATCAACGCCGCCAAGAATTATCAGAACGACGGCGACAGCATCTACCGGCTGTTCTACGACACGGTGAAGGGCGGCGATTTCCGCGCCCGCGAATCGAACGTGTACCGGCTGGCGCAGAACTCGGTCAGCATCATCGACCAGTGCGTGGCCCAGGGGGTGCCGTTCGCGCGCGAATACGGCGGGCTGCTGTCGAACCGCTCCTTCGGCGGCGCGCAGGTTTCGCGCACGTTTTACGCGCGCGGGCAGACCGGCCAGCAGTTGCTGCTGGGCTGCTATCAGGCGCTGGAAGCGCAGGTACACGCCGGGACGGTCACCATGTACCCGCGGCACGAGATGCTCGATCTGGTGGTGATCGACGGGAAGGCGCGGGGCATCATCGCGCGCAATCTGATCACCGGCGAGCTGGAGCGGCACCTGGCCGACGCCGTGGTGCTGGGCACCGGCGGCTACGGCAACGTGTTCTACCTTTCCACCAACGCCAAGGGGTCCAACGCCACGGCCATCTGGCGGGCCTACAAGCGCGGCGCGGCGTTCGCCAACCCGTGCTTCACGCAGATTCATCCCACCTGCATTCCGGTGACGGGCGACTACCAGAGCAAGCTGACGCTGATGAGCGAATCGCTGCGCAACGACGGCCGCATCTGGGTGCCGAAGCAGGCGGGGGACGAGCGACCGCCAAATCAGATTCCGGAAGCCGAGCGCGATTACTACCTGGAGCGCAAGTACCCCAGCTTCGGCAATCTGGTGCCGCGCGACGTGGCCTCGCGCAACGCCAAGTACGTCTGCGACGAGGGCCGCGGCGTGGGCGAGAGCGGGCTGGGCGTGTATCTGGATTTCTCCGACGCCATCCACCGCCTCGGCGTTGACGTGGTGAAGGACCGCTACGGCAACCTCTTCGACATGTACCAGCACCTGACCGCGGAGAATCCGTATGAAGTTCCCATGCGCATCTTCCCGGCCATGCACTACACCATGGGCGGGCTGTGGGTGGATTACTTCCTGATGAGCACCATCCCGGGGCTGTTCGTCATCGGCGAGGCCAACTTCTCCGACCATGGCGCCAACCGGCTCGGCGCGAGCGCGCTCATGCAGGGTCTCTCCGACGGGTACTTCATTCTGCCGTACACGGTGGGCGATTACCTGGTTAGCGCGAAGCCGGAGACGGCGTCCACTGAAGATGCCGCCTTCGCAGAAGCCGAGCAGCACACCGTCGCCATGGTGCAGCGGCTGATGAGCGCCCGCGGGCGGCGCACTGTGGATTCTTTCCACAAACAGCTCGGAAAGATCATGTGGGAGGACTGCGGCATGGCCCGCAACGCGCAGGGCCTCGAGAACGCCATCGGCCAGATTCGCGATCTGCGCGAGGAGTTCTGGAGCGACGTGAAGGTGCTGGGCGGGGCGGACGAGCTGAACCAGGCGCTGGAGAAGGCGGGCCGCGTGGCCGACTTCCTCGAGCTGGCCGAACTGCTGTGCAGGGACGCGCTGGAGCGGAACGAATCGTGCGGCGGCCATTTCCGCGACGAGTATCAGACGCCGGACGGCGAGGCCCAGCGCAACGACGCCGAGTATTCGTACGCGGCCGCCTGGGAATACCGGGGTCCGCAGATCCCGGCGCTCCTGCACAAGGAGCCGCTGGAATTCGAGTACGTGCATCCCTCCCAGAGGAGTTACAAATGAGACTCACCCTGCACATCTGGCGGCAGAAGAGCCCGAAGGACAAGGGCCGCATGGCGCGCTACGATCTCGACGGGCTGAACCCGAGCATGTCCGCGCTGGAGATGCTGGACGTGCTCAACGAGCAGTTGACCGGGAAGGGCGAGGAGCCGGTGGAGTTCGAGAGCGACTGCCGCGAGGGCATTTGCGGCACCTGCGGCTTCATGGTAAGCGGCGTGGCACACGGGCCCATGAAGGGCACCACGGTGTGCCAGCTCATGCTGCGGAATTTCCGGGACGGCGAGGAGCTGTGGCTGGAGCCATGGCGCGCCAGGGCCTTCCCGGTGATCAAGGATCTGATTGTGGACCGCAGCGCCTTCGACCGCATTATCGCGGCGGGCGGCTACATCACCGCACCCACGGGCAGTCCCCAGGACGCCAACTGCCTGCCCATCGCCAAGGAGGCCGCCGACCGGTCCATGGACGCGGCGGCCTGCATCGGTTGCGGCGCGTGTGTGGCGGCGTGCCCGAACGCGTCGGCCATGCTGTTTACCGGCGCCAAGATCACCCACCTGGGTCTGCTCCCGCAGGGGCAGCCGGAGCGCGACCGGCGCGCCCTGAGCATGGTGGCGCAGCACAACGCCGAGGGCTTCGGCGGCTGCACCAACATCGGCGAGTGCGAGGCGGTGTGCCCGAAGGAGATCAGGATTGAATCCATCGCACACCTGAACCGCGATTTTCTGGTGGCCAGCGTGCGGAATCGCGCGAACGTCAAGCCGGTTGCGACGGCGTCGAAGTACAAGCGCGATCCGCTGCACGTGCAGGGGTAACTGCCTACAACTTCACGTCGACTGACAGCTCCGCGATCATCTTGTTCAGCGCGTCCTGGGCGGCCTCCTGCTGTTGGCCGATGCGTTCGATCTCCTTCTTGAGCGCGTCCAGGCGATTCTCCTCATCATCGAGTTGCCTGGTGTAGCGCTGCAGGAGTGCCCTTTCCTCCGCACTGCCCTTCAGCGCCTTCATGTTTTCCCGGAGCCGTTGCTGGTCGTCGAAGATTTTCTGCGTTTCGTCGTCCCGAGCGCTCTTCCGGGTGTCCAGATCGTCGACCACTTCTTTCTGCGTCAGAATGCGGCGAAGGGACGCTTCCACGGTTCCATCGACCGAGTGCTGCCGGACAAACAGGGCCACCTGATCGCTGGTGAGGTTGGTCAGGGCGTACGTAGTCTGAATGGGGCGCATCTCGTCTACCACCAGACTTGCCGTCTGCTTCGGCTCCACCTGCAGGCGGAATCGCATCCAGGCCGAGGTTGTCTCCACCGGGCGTGTGTCGCCGCGCAGTTCGTAACCCGGACGCACCGGGTGCTCGACGATCACCGCTCGAGAAGACGTATCCTCGTTCCGGAAAGTGTAGGTTCTGGTTTCGCGAATCCCGCTCTCCTGCGTCATGACGCCGTGGTCGATGTGGACTCGCGACACGGCCTGATCTTCGTTTGCGCCACGGGAACTCGCGGTCAGGCCGAGGTCGGAAGCGTAGGAGACCAGGCGCTTCTCGCCGGGGCGGATCGGATCGAAGATGCCTTCGCCGGCGAAGGTTTCGTCCTCGAAAACGCTGAAGCTTCCGCCGTCGAGGGTTAGTCCGGTGGAGTTGTTGAGCCACAGGGCGCGCTGGGGACGCGGCAGCCCGGCCGCTTCGTTAAAGATGGAAACCTTCTCGACCCCGATGGGAGAGTTCACGATGGGCACGAGCGCCGAATGGTTTTTTCGAATGGTGATCGGCTCTTTGAGTTTGTATTCGAACAGATCGCCGAGTTCCTGCGCGAGGGCCGCGGATTCGGCCTGAGCGCGCGCGGTGTCGATGCGGTAGAACCCGCCGCCTGTACCACTGCCGCCTCCCGGTGCGACGCCACGCCGAGCCGAGCCGCCCAGCCCGGCGCCGCTGCCGAGCGCCCGACCGCTGCCGGAAGAGCGTGAACTGGAGACCTGACCCGAGTCGGTCGCCAACTCGGTCGAGCCGCCGGCCGTCACGGACACCGTTGCAGTGGAGCTGCCGACCTGAAGGGTCGCATCCTGGCGCACCGGCTTCGCCAGGGACGCAACAACACCCGTGATGGTGGCGGGGCTGAAGCCGGGAGCACTGATCTCCAGACGGACCGGGCCCTCCGGCAACGTCGGGAGCTCATACGTGCCGGATTGGTTGGTGGTGGTCTCGCCGGCAAGGTTGCCTGCCACATCGAATGCCTTCACGCTGGCGCCGGGGACCACCGCACCGGAGGCGTCCGTCACCACGCCGCTGAGCGGCGTTCGACCGGGTATCAGGGTGGCTTCGAAAGTTTGCGGGGACATGGCCACGCTCTCCGGCAGCGGCACGACAGGCCGGCGCGCGTAATAGGGCTGCGAAAGGTTCTGGATGAAGGACTGCGGCGCGCCCGCGACCAGCGACAACTGAACGTTCTCCCAGTCCTGGCCGACGGTATTGTCCACAACGGCCCAGCCTTGCAGCAGCGGCGTGGAGCCCGCATTCGATCCAAGGACGACTCGGTACGTCGCCTTCCAGACCGGCACTTCGCTGATGTAGCTGATGAACAGCCCGCGCTCGCCCGAGCCCTCGGTGGAAATGACCAGCCGCCGCACATCGGGCTCGCGGGCCGCCGAGAGAAGGTCGAGGAAGCGATCCACTTTGCCGGGCAGGCCGCGATCGAGAAGGCGAACCGAATAGCCGGGCGCCAATTCGGTGGTTCGCACGTCGCCGCTGTCAGTGATGAGTGAAACATAATCGACTTCGAGCGTTGTTCCACCGCCGCTTCGGGTTTTGCGCTCGATGCTGAGCAGGCGGCCCGTGATGACCGCCGCGCCGCTCCTGACTTCCAGACGGGCCCCGCGAAGAGCGCGGAGGAAACCGGTGAGCGAAGCGGTGTCACTCAGGGAAAGGCGCACGTCGCCGAGCTGCTTCTCTACCGGCGCCGACGAATCGTAGGAGACGCCTCTGATACGGCCCCCGTTGAGGTCGAGAACAGTGAGAGACTTCAGAACATCGTTGAGTTGCCCCGACGTGAAGGGAATCGTGACGTTTTCTCTATCCCGGACATGGCCCAGGTGTTCGAAATAACCCACGCCGTTCTTGTAGAGGACAATCCGGGTGACGGGAAGCAGGCTGGCCGGCTCGGATGGATCCTGTCCACGGATTCCGAACGGCACCAGAAGAATGGCAATAACTGCGGGGTGTTTGATAAAGCGCGACACGATAACCACCTCTCGGCGACCGTAGATGGGAACGCCAAACGTATTATCTCGAAAAAGTGACCGGGCAGCGCACAGCGCGGCTCGCCCTACCAGGGCACCTGGCCCGGCGCATCCAGCGCGAAGCAGTTCCTGCCGGCGGTGTGATTCCAGAAAGAAGAGGCATCGCTGGTCACGTTCGCAGCGAAGGTGGCGCACAAATCGTAGTCGACCGCCGACTTCGGACGGTATTCGTAGGCGGCGTTCGTTTCCGGATCGGTCTGGCGGCGGATGGGCAGCCCGGCGAGTGTCGCGGGGATTCTCGCGTTTCGGGCATATGAGTTTTTCACCGCGAACGCGATATTGCGCAGGTCCTGCACCCGGGTACGGTCGGCTACGAAGTGCCGCTGCTGGGATGGTGTGCCGGCCACACCGAGTCCCACGCAGAACGCCGCGATGACCACCGCCGCCGCGGCGGCGCCGAAGCCAATTCCACGCTTCCTCTCGCGGGCGACATCGGTGGATCGATTCCAGCGGAGCGAGACGACGTAGTAAGCGAATACCGCCGCGCAGAGCGCGATCACGGTTCCCGATTTCAGCACGAAACGCGCGCTGAGCTCTCCCATCAGGAAATAGCCGAGGAAGCAGATCAGGTCGCCGATCATGGTGCCTGCCGTCACCAGCAGGGCGATCCAGGTGAGCCACCTGCGCACGCCGGATTGCAGGCGTTCCGGATCGTCGGCCGCCTCGCGGAAGATCACTCTCATCACGATGAGGAAGATGGGAAAGGCGACCGCGATGGAAGCCATTTGCCAGGTAACTTCGGAGCGGAGATCGGGGACATATGCCACGGAAACCGCATCGGGAAGCCAGTGGTCGATGAACTGGAACAGCATGGAGCCCAGAGCGGTGATCCATGTTGCCAGCGTGAAAAACGACAGCAGATACAGAAACGCGTCGCGGGACGATTCGCCGGAGCCGGCGCGTTGGGGAACGGGCATGCCGGTAGCCCGCTCCCAGTAGTTTCCCAGCGCCGCATAGACATCGTCGGCGGGCCAGCCACGGCGCAGCAGCAGCGCGGCCAGGAACTCGTCGGAAGCGCCCTTCGTCTTGCTCGCGTCGACGAAGGCTTGCAGATTGACTGTGTTCTCGTGGTGTCGCATGTCGGTGACGACGAATGCAATTCGCGGACCATGCACGCCTGCCCCGTTTTCAATCGCTTCGGCCTGCCTGATCGAAAGGAGCGGCACACTCGCTGTATGCCATGGTACACGCAATGTACAGATGATTGTGTGATCTCAGAGAGCGGTCAACTCACGCGGTGACGGGCACCGGCTCCGCCGATCGCGCTTCGTTGAAGCTGTATCCGAAGCCGCGAATGGAGCGGATCATCTTCGGGTTGGCGGGATCGGGCTCGATCTTCTGGCGCAGGCGCAAAATGTACACGTCCACCGTGCGATCCGTCACCGCGCGGTCCTGACCCCACACGGCGTCGAGCAGTTGTTCCCGGCTGAAGACCACTCCCGGGCGGCTCATCAGGTATTCGAGCAGGCGGAACTCAGTGGCCGTAAGCGACAACTCCCCGCCGTTCAGCCGCACCACGCAACTGTTGCGATCCAGCTCCAGCGAGCCCGAGCGCATCACCCGCGGAGCGATGGAGGGCCCGCGAAGCTGCGTCTTCACGCGCGCCACCAGCTCGCGCACGAAGAACGGCTTCACGATGTAATCGTTGGCGCCGAGCTCGAGACCGATAATGCGGTCGGCTTCGGAAGCCCGCGCGGTGAGGAAGATCACCGGAACCTGCGACAGCTCCGGCGAACTGCGGATGGCCTTGCAGATTTCCAGACCGTCCACATCGGGCAGCATGATGTCCAGGATGGCCAGATCCGGCTTTTCCCGGCGCAGGAACTCGAGCGCCGCGCGGCCCGTCTGCAGCCCGACAAATGCGAAGCCTTCCTTCTCCAGGTTGTACTTCACCAGCGAATAGAGATCCGCGTCGTCCTCGATCAGTGCTATCTTTCGCATACTCGTCCCTGAAACTAACCCGCCATCGTTACAAACAGATTACAGATCGATGAATGCCGCGCTACGTGTGACATTTCTTCATTGTAGCGTTCGGCGCGGCCGCTCTCTCCGCGTGTTTCGCGGGCAAAACGGGAGAGAGGCTGCCAGGGGGAACCAGGGGACACTCTACCTGGTCTCCGGATCGGCTCAAGTTGGGTTCAGATAGAGTGTTCCCTGGTTCCCCCAAACCACATCCGTCAGTCTGTCCCCGTTTTGCCCGCCGGCCAGTCGTACAGGCCGCGCTCGACAATGTAGCGGCCGACTGCGGGAGGCAGATCGTCCGGCATCTCGCCCAACGCCAGACGGCGGCGAATATCGGAGGAAGACACCGGCAGTGCGAGCGTGTCCAGGCGATCGACGCGCGCGCCTTCGGGGGCCGCGTACGAATGGCCCGGCCGGGTCACCACGATGAACCGCGTCGCGGCAACCACGTCGCGCCAGCGATACCAGGTCGCAATTTCCGCGAAGGCATCCGCCCCGAGGATGAAGTAGAGCTCGTCCGGCCACCGCACCCGCACCTTCTCGATGGTCCGGATGGAGTAGCTTTTCTGATCGCCCTCCTCCAGACGCGACGGCTCGAAGCGCGGGTCGGCGGCGCAGGCCAGCTCCACCATGCGGAAGCGGTCCGGCCAGGCCGGGCCAGTGCTCTCGGATTTGTGCGGGGGACAGCCCGCCGGGATGAACAATACGCGCGCGAGGGCGAAGGCGTCGGCCGCTTCCCGGGCCACGGTCAGATGGGCCTTGTGGATGGGGTCGAAGGTCCCCCCGAAGATCGCTATAGGCAAGTTACAGGATACCAGGGCGAGGTGCGGCCGGTAACTTCTGCCGGGAGCCGGACTTTACGGGTTGTCATCCTGTGAGCCTCATCCACGCTCCGGTTGATTCTAAAGGAATAACGCCCGCAGCCCGGGAAGGGAGGCCACCCTGGAGGCAAACATGCACGGACGAGGTCGGAGAAAGGGGAGATTCCGATGAAAGTGGTTTATCTGAGCTTGTTCGCCGCTTGTTCCTTGCTCGCCGATACGCGAGCTGACGCGATTCACAGAATCGATTCGGCGGAGGAGGTGTTGCAGGAGATCATGCAAACCCCCGACAAGGGAATTCCGCGGGATCTGCTGGCGAGGGCGCAATGCGTAGGAATCGTGCCGGGCCTGAAGCGTGCCGGGTTTTTCGTCGGGGCCAAGTACGGCAAGGGCATCGTTACCTGCAGGACAGCCGGAGGAAGTGGATGGAGCGCTCCTTCGACCATCATCATTGAGGGAGGAAACATCGGACTGCAGATCGGCCTTGGCGAGACCGACCTGATATTCACGGTGATGAATGCGAGTGGAGAGAAACGGCTGATGACCGACAAGTTCACCGTTGGCGGTGATGCCGAGGCCATGGTGGGTCCTTTGGGACGCGATGCGCAAGCGCAAACGGACGCGCTGATGCGCGCCGAGATTCTCAGTTGGTCGCGATCGCGGGGCGTCTTCGCGGGGGTGAGTCTGGACGGAGCGAGCCTGCGCGCCGACAACGACGACAATGAGGCCCTCTACGGACGTCGCGTGCGCCAACAAGAGGTGTTACTTGGCCGCGTTCCACCGCCTCGCGTCGCGGGAAGACTTTACGCCGAATTGAACAGGGGAGGTCTGCGTGCCCGGGCCCAGGAGTAGTTATGCGACGGAATAGCTTCTGCCGCCGCGTGTTCACCTACTCCCGGCAGATGCCGCGCCTGCTGGCGCGGATGAACTCCACCAGATGGCGCGCGTGCTCTCCCGGAACCTCGGCTTCGATGCGCGCCAGCGCCTCGGCCAGCTTCAGCCCGGAGCGGTACAGAATCCGGTAAGCGGCCTTGAGCGCGGCGATGTCGTCCGCGGAAAAGCCCGCCCGCTTCAGGCCCACCAGGTTGACCCCGTTCGGCGTCACCCAGGAGCCCGCATAAAGAAAATACGGCGGCACATCCTTGTTCACGCGCGTGATGCCGCCGATCATGGCCAGCCGCCCAATCTTCGAGAACTGGTGGATGGCCACGCCGCCCGAGATGAACGCCTGGTCCTCCACTTCCACATAGCCCGACACCAGCGCGCAGCTCGCGATCACCGTCCTGTTCCCGATGCGGCAATTGTGCGCGATGTGTCCGGAAGTCATGATGTAGTTCTCGTCGCCGATCTCGGTGACGCTCTCCGGCAACGTGCCGCGCGAAATGGTGTAGTGCTCGCGGATCTTGTTCCCGTTGCCGATGCGCAGAAAGCTGCGCTCTCCGGTGAAGGCCTTGTCCAGAGGGTCCGTCCCCAGCACCGTGCCGGCGGAGATCTCGTTGCGTTCGCCGAGCGTGGTCCAGCGCTTCACGTACACGTAGGGTTCCAGGCGGCAGAACGCCCCGACCTCCACGTCCCGCTCGATCACGCAGAACTCCCCGATCACGCACTGCGGCCCGATCGCGGCCTCCGGATGCACGCGCGCACCGGGGGCTACGGTGGCGGATGGATGGATGGCCATAAGCTCGTATCATACGTCAGGAGTAAGATCAGAATTATGCCGCTTGTATGGCGGAGGATGACGCGCTGGAGCGCTTTCCTCGCTGTCAGCGCCGTGCTGCTTTCGCAGACTCCTCACAGCTACTTCGTAATCTCGGTAGTTGACGAAGCAACCGGGCGCGGAGTTCCGCTGGTGGAACTGAAGACCGTCGACGACGTCACCTGGTACGCGGACAGCAACGGCCTGGTCGCATTCCACGAACCGGGAATGATGGGCCGCCGGGTCTTCTTCTTCATCAAGGCCGACGGCTACGAATACCCGAAGGACGGCCTTGGGTATCGCGGACGGGCCTTCGAGGTCAAAGCAGGCGGCAGCGCGGTGGTCAAACTGAAGCGCACCGAGATCGCCGAGCGGCTATACCGGCTCACCGGCGAAGGGATGTACCGCGACACGGTGATGGCCGGACGCCAACCTCCCATCGAGCGGCCGCTGGTGAACGGCGGCGTATCCGGGATGGACGGTCCGCAGACCACGGTCTATCGTGGCAAGGTCTACTGGTTCTTCGGAGACACCAGCGCGATCGACTATCCATTGGGGAATTTTGCAAGCACGGGTGGGACCTCTGAGCTACCGCAACACGGTGGATTGAATCCATCGGTTGGCGTAAACCTGCACTATTTCGTACGACCGGACGGGTTCGTGAAGCCGATGCTGGATATCCCCGGCGAGGGTCCGAAATGGATGGGGGGGCTTATGGTGCTGACGGACCGCTCCGGCCGCGAAAGGCTGCTGACGCAATACCGGCGCGTGCAGCAGGACATGGCGGCGAAGGAGATCGGATTAGCCGTCTTCGATGACGATGCGCAGGCGTTTCACAAGCTGGTTGAATTCCCGCTGAACGCCAAAACGGTTCCGGACGGCCGTCCTTTTCTGGTTCGATCCGGGGGCGAGGACTATTATCAGTTCGGGCTGCTCACGCTGCCGTGGGTTCGGGTGAAGGCGGACTGGGACGCGGTTCAGCACCTGGAGAATTACGAGGTCTATACCTGCTACAAGCCCGGCGCAGGTGCCGAACTGGAGCGCGACGCGGAAGGGAAACTGGTGTGTGGGTGGAAGCGCAACGCGGATCCGATGGGTTGGGACGAACAGAAGTCGCTGGCCGCTTCCGGGAAGTTGAAGGCGCAGGAGGGCATGTGGCAGGTGCACGACGTCGATGGCGGGCAGCAGGTGGAGGTTCGCAACGGCTCGGCGTTCTGGAACGAGTACCGGAAACGGTGGATCGCAATATTTGAGCGGAACGGGTGGGGACGAGAAACCGGCAGCAGCATCTATTTCGCGGAGGCGGACACGCCGGTGGGTCCGTGGGTTTACGCAAAGAAGGTCGCCGGTTTCGAGCACTACACTTTCTACTGGCCGGGACAGCTTCCGTATTTCGATAAAAAAGGCGGGCGGACGATTTACTTCGCCGGCACGTATTCGGACTCTTTTTCCTCGGCGCCATTCCCGACACCGCGGTACAACTACAACGTCATCATGTACCGGCTGGCGCTGGACGATCCGCGTCTGGCGTTGCCCGCGCCGATTTACCGCATGACGGGTACAAATTCGCGCTACCTGATGCGCGAGGGGATGGAGGCCGAAGGTGCGTGGGGCAAGCAAGAGAGTATTCCGTTTTTCGCGGTTCCTCCGCAGGCGGTGAACACCGGCCTGATTCCGATTTTTGCGGTGCAGAGCAATAACAGAACGACTCTGAGCGCGAAGGCGTCGGCAGGGTCGGCGGCGTTGTTTTACGCCTTGCCTGCGACTGCGCCTCCGCAGATTCCGCAGGGCCCAGGCGGGAAATGGTCGTGCACGGCGCAGACCGGCGATGGCGCAGACTTCACAAACTTCCCGCTCGATTTGAGCCTCACAGGCGAAACCGTGAGAGTCATGAGCGGGGACGGGGGCAGTGGAAGCTTCAAAGGAGGAGAACTGCGGCTACGCCTGAAGACGGGGGACGAATCCTACGATTTGAGCGGCGCGTTGAAGGACGGCGAATTGACCGGGATCTGGCGCGGCCGGCAGGGCGATAAGGAACGCGGGAGATGGAGCTGCAAGCGCAGCGTGGAAGCGGAGCCCGCGGTCTCTCCGGCGGTGCTTCCGCTGTTTGAGTACACCCGCGCGGCGGATGGTTCGCACGTGTACTCGACCGACCCGGATTTGCGCCAGCCCGGCTTGAACAGATCGGCTGAGCCGGTTTGCCGGGTGTGGCGCACGCCGATGTCTCAGATGATCCTCGATGCGCAAGAAAAGCCGGTGATTGTCAACCGGTGATACGGTTTGTGCTCGCGCCGTTCCGTCCACGTGTACGATCGGAGGTAACGACACGGGCTGTGAGGTGACCATGCGGGTTTCCGAGATTGCGGTGCTGGTGGGGGGCGCGTGCGAAGGCGAGGCCGATCGCCCCATCCGCGCCGCCGCTGCCCTCGATACGGCGGGCGCGGACGAAGTGTCCTTCGTGGGCAACCGCAAGGCGGCCGCGGCAGCCGCTCAATCCGAAGCGGGCTGTCTGCTGGTTCCGATGGATTTCCCGGCCGGCCGCACACTCATCCGTGTGGAGGATCCGCGAACCGCGTTCGCCCGCGTGGTGGCGCGCCTGCATCCGCCCGAATTGCCCCAGCCGGGCATTCACCCCACGGCGGTGGTGGCCCCCGACGCGGTGCTGGGCGAAGGCGTCTGCATCGGCCCGCACGCGGTGATCGGCCGGGCGGCGCACATCGGCGCGGATTCGGCGATCGGCGCCGGGACGTCACTGGGCGCGCGCACCCGTCTGGGCCGCTCCTGCCTCCTGCACGCCAACGTTACCATCTACGCGGACGTACACATCGGCGACCGCGCCATCATCCATTCCGGCGCGGTGATCGGCGCCGACGGCTTCGGCTTCGCCATGGCCGGAGACCACTGGGAGAAGTTCCCGCAGATCGGGCGCGTGGAGATTGGCGACGACGTCGAGATAGGCGCGCAGTCCTCGATCGACCGCGCGGCGCTGGGCGTCACTTCCATCGGCGACGGCGTCAAGCTCGACAACCTGGTGCAGATCGGGCACAATTGCCGCATCGGCCGCCATGTGGTGATCGCGGCGCAGACGGGCCTCTCCGGCGGCGTGGTGGTGGAAGACTACGCGGTGATCGGCGGCCAGGTGGGCATCGGCGACAAAGCGCGCATCGAATCGCGCGCGGTGCTCGGTTCCGGCTCGGGCGTGCTCACGTCGAAGATCGTGCGCCGCGGCCAGGTGGTGTGGGGCACGCCCGCCCGCCCGCTGAAGGAGTACCTCGAACAGCTTGCCAGCATGGCCCGGCTGCCTGCGCACAAACGCCGGGTGGAGTCCCTGGCGAAACGGCTGGAAGCTCTCGAAAACCGCGTGAATGAGATGGATCAGACCGGCAGTTGACCCCGCTGGGAGCCCTGTTCCGCCCGGTCCAGAATGCCGTCAGCCGACTCCAGCAACTGTTGTACCCGAGCCAGCAAAGTCCGCGCCTCCAGCAACTCCCCGGGAATGGTCATCTCGAGGTAGTATGCGATGGCTTCGATGGTGCTCAATGGTTGACGCAGATCGTGAGTCATTTCGAGCAACACGCGGTCCCTGTCCGGATGCGCGTGGGGGTCGTGAAAAAACGCAGCAGCCTTCCCTGGAGCAACTTGTGCAACAGACACAGTGTATGATTCCTTCCTCACCGTACTAGTGGGCACAGCGAGATGCTTTCGGTCTCACGCGGGGGGAGTAACGTTCAACTTTATACCCCCAAATGAGGGGTCAGGTCAATAGAGTTGTTACGAATTCGTATCGATTCGGTGACGGCCGTTGAATCTGTGGGAGATTGAGATCGCCGAGTGCATGCCACGGCTCGCTGCGGCGTCTCCACCTCAAAGTGGATCTGCGCTGCCGGATGTGCAGCCGGCAGCTGCCCTCGCAGGTACCACGGGTACCACCCTCGCCGCGCGGATTCGGCACGGCCGGTGGAGTTGCGCTGAGCGACATAACCGGGAAGCCGTTGAACCGCGCCGTGGTGATCCTGAACCCGCTCGCTGAGTGGAATGGCGTCCCGCCGATACCGCAGTGAATCATCGCACTCCGCGTGACACAACCCAACAGCCCCAACCGATGCGCGGCATCGCTCAACAGTTGTGCGTCGGATGACCCAATTCAGGCCGGAAGCGTAGTGTTTTGCGACATTTCGGACTGGCATGGGGCTTGCACCGCATAGGCCGTCCGTGAAGAGAATCCTCAGGGAATCGGAGCATCTGGTCCGCCTGGCGCTGGTGGCCGCCATCCTTGTTGTCGCGTTCCTCGTCATCCGGAAGGCTGTCGTCCCGGCCGGATTCGGCCGGTATGGACACTATCGCGCCCCCTCCCTCGACGACGTCCGTGCCAGGCCCATCTCGTTTGCGGGGCACGAGGCCTGCGAAGCCTGCCACGACGAGCAGGCCAAAGTGAAGAGCCAGGGAAAGCACGCGCAGGTGTCCTGCGAAGCCTGCCACGGCCCGCTGGCGGCGCACGCCGGCGATCCGTTCACCAACCAGGCGGTGAAGCCCGACCCGGCCACGCTCTGCGTACGCTGTCACGAGGCGGACTCGGCCAAACCGAAGAGCTTTCCGCAGGTGGCTTCCAGCGATCACGCCGGAGGCGTCTCCTGCGGAGCGTGTCACAACCCTCATCGTCCGGCCATGTGAACGGAGGCGAAGCCATGGATCTGAATCGGCGGGAAATGCTAATTGGAGTGGGGAAGTTCATCATCCTGTCGGGTTCGGCGCGGGCGGCGCTCAACGGCGGCGATGCGCAGAAGTACAACATGGCCGAGCACTGGTGGGGCATGACCATCGACGTCAGCAAGTGCATCGGCTGCGGCAATTGCGTGCGCGCCTGCGCGGCGGAGAACGGCGTGCCGAAGGGGTACTTTCGCACGTGGGTGGAACGCTATCAGGTGAACGGCGGCGACATAGAGCATCCCCAGGTGGATTCGCCCGACGGCGGTTTCAACGGCTTTCCGCCACGGCACGAAACCGGCGCAAAGAGCTTCTTCGTCCCCAAGCTGTGCAACCATTGCGTCGATTCGCCGTGCGTGCAATCGTGCCCGGTGGGCGCCACATTCGACTCGCCGGACGGCGTGGTGCTGGTGGACGAGAAGTACTGCGTGGGCTGCCGCTACTGCGTGATGGCCTGCCCGTACGGGTGCCGCTATCTGCACCCCACCAAACATACCGCCGACAAATGCACGTTGTGCTACCACCGCATCACCAAAGGACTCACCACGGCCTGCTGTGAAGCCTGTCCCACGGGCGCGCGGAAACTGGCCGACCTGAAGAACCCCGCCGACCCGGTACACGAGTTCCTGCGAGACAACAATGTGCAGGTTCTCAAGCCGTACATGGCCACGCGCGCCAAGGTGTATTACAAGGACCTGGACGGGGCGGTGAGGTAGAGGAGCGAATATGGCACCGGGCGTACAGGGCTTCATGTATCCGAACGAGGTGGAGCTGCAGTGGAGCGTGCTTATCGTCCTCTATCCCTACATCACGGGTCTGGTGGCGGGCGCGTTCATCCTGGCGTCGCTGTCGCGGATCTTCAACATTGCCGCGGTCAAGCCCATCTACCGGTTGTCGCTGTTGACGGCGTTGGCCTTTCTTCTGGTGGCGCCGCTGCCGCTGCAACTGCACCTCGGGCACCCGGAACGCTCCTTCGAGATGTACCTCACGCCGCACAAGACGTCGGCGATGGCCATGTTCGGCTTCGTCTACCTGTGGTACCTGCTGGTGGTGCTGCTGACGGAGATCTGGCTGGATTACCGCGGGGATATCGTGCGGCAGGCGCAGAGCCGGCGCGGCCCTGTGAAATGGATCTACGCGGTGCTGACGCTGGGCTCGTATAACGTCAGCCCGGAATCGCGGCGCATTGACGACCGGGTGGGCTGGGTGGTGACGCTGATCGGCATCCCGTCGGCCTTTCTGCTGCACGGGTACGTGGGCTTCATTTTCGGCTCGGTGAAGGCCAACCCGTGGTGGTCCACGCCACTGATGCCCATCGTGTTCCTGTTCTCGGCGATGGTCTCGGGGATTGCCGCGGTGCTGGTGATCTACCAGGCGATCACGCGCATTCGCGGACGCGAGGCGGACATGGCCTGTCTCGATACCGTGGCCAAATACCTGTTCTACGTGTTCATCGTCGACTTCTCGCTGGAAATGCTGGACCTCGTGCATCGCATGTACGAATCGAACGAGTCTTTCCGGGCGCTGGATTTCATGGTGCACACGCGGCTGTTCCTCTCGCAGATTGTTTTGCAGATCTACCTGGGCACGCTGCTGCCCATCGCCCTGCTGGCGCTGACGCAGGTGGTGAAGCTGAGAGCGCCCGTTCGCCGCGTTTTATACACCACGGCGAGCAGCCTGACGCTGATTGGCATTCTGGCCATGCGCTGGAACGTGGTGATCGGCGGGCAACTGTTCTCGAAGAGCTTCCTCGGGTACACCACATATAAGATGGAGTTCGCCACGCGCGAGGGTCTGCTGCCGGCCATCGCGCTGATGATTCTCCCATTCCCGATTCTCTGGGTGCTGCTGAAGCTGCTGCCGCCCTGGGAACAACAAAAGGCCACGTGACGGAGCCGGACATCGGCGCGCTGGTGCGGGACGTGCAGGACTTGCAGCGCCGGGTCCGGGATTTGGAGCAGAGGCTGGGAGCGGGCGCCGAGCCGGCTGCGGCCGTCGAGACCCCAGCGCGGCGAGCCGATGCGGCAGGAGCCAACGCGACGGAAGCCGGCCCGCGCCTGCCCGCGAATGCGTTGCCCGCGTTCGGCCGTGCCCTGCTGGCGATTGCCGGCGCCTACGTGCTGCGAACCCTCACCGAGCTGGGTGTCATCTCGCACGCCGCCGGAGTGACCGCCGGGCTTGTTTACGGGGTGGCCTGGTTGATTGTGGCGGCGCGGCTGCCGGAGAAACCGAAGTTCCCGGTGGCTCTTTCCGCGGTCACCTCCGTGGCCATCGTGGCTCCTCTTCTGTGGGAAGCGTCGGCGCGGCTGAATGCCATCTCGTCCTGGACGTGCGCCACCGTGCTGGCCGGGTACGTTGTGCTGGGGCTGGCGCTCTCCTGGCGGAAGGACAGCGCCATCGTTCCCGCCATTGTGTCGGTGTCGTCCACCTGTGTGGCGGCGTTGCTGCTGCTGGCCACGCGCGATCTCTACCCGTTCACCCTCGCCCTGCTGGCGATGGCCGCTGCGCTGGAGTTCGAGGCCTGCCGCGGTCGTGAGGGCGGCTGGCGATGGCTGGCGGCGGCCCTGGCCGACCTCGCCGTGATCCTGCTCACGTTTGTCGTCTCGCGCAGGGAGCTGCCGGAAGGGTACGCGGCCATCCCGGCGCACGCGGCGCTGATGACGCAAGCGCTGCTGCTGGTCATCTACGGGGCGAGCGCGGTGGCTCGAACCCTGGTGCAACGCCATTGCTTCACACTGCTCGAAACGGCGCAGACGATGGCGGCGTTGGGGATCAGCATCGGCGGCGCCGCGGTTGTGCTCGCGGATAGCGCCAACTCCACGGCAGCGCTCGGCCTGTTCGCTCTCGTCGGCGGTCTGGCCTGCTATGTGATCTCCTTCGCCGTCGTTGGCCTGCGGATCAAGTGGAATTTTCGCGCGTGGGCGACGTTTGGCCTGCTCCTGGTGCTGGTCGGCACGTTCCTGCCGTTCTCCGGATCGCGCTACTGGATGCTGTGGTGCGGATGCGCCGTGGCCTGCTGCTGGATCGCCATGGCGTTTCGCCGTCCGACGCTCGGCCTGCACGGCGCCGTCTATCTGCTGCTGGGCGCGCTGGCTTCGGGGGTCATGGGCCAGCCCTTGTCGCGATTGTTCGGCGTGGAGGGCGGTGCGGCGCGCTGGTGGGGGGCGGCGCTGGTGGTTGCTTCCGCGCTGCTCGCGTGGGTGGCCGTCGCCATCAGCTCGCCGGGCGAGACGGCGCACTGGCGCAATCAGGCGTCCGCGTTCACGTTCGCGGCGGTGGTCACGTGGATACTGGCGGGCGCCGCCACCCACGAGCTGGTTGCCGCCTGGCCGGGCAGCGGCGCTCCCTCCGATACCCTGGGAACGGCGGTCCTGACGCTGCTGTCCGTGGCGCTGGCCTCGTCCGGCATGCGCTGGCAAAGGAGCGAGCTGCTGTGGCTGGTGTACGGGTTCATGGCGCTGGCCGCGTGGAAACTGATAGCGCGCGACTTCCAGCACGAACACAGCCTGGCGCTGGTGGTTTCCCTGTTGTTCTACGGGGGCACGCTGATTCTGCTGCCGCGGATTCTGCGGACGGCGCCCGTCGACTAACCTATAAGGGTCGATGTCCGAGTTGCTTCGCGACCTCCGCTTCGGCGCTCGACTGCTGGTAAAGGGCCCCGTGTTTGCCGTCACCGCGGCGCTGCTCCTGGCGCTCGGTATCAGCGCGAACACGCTGATCTTCAGCGTGATCAACGCTCTGTTGCTACGGCCACTACCGGTGTCGCATCCAGAGAACCTGGTCCGACTGGTGGAGGTCCATCCGAATGACTTTGTCACGTGGGACCTCCCCTACAATCTCTGCGATGCTGCGGCTTCCAGAGACGCCGATCTGTCCGAAGTGATTTGTCAGGGCGAGGCGGACGTTGCCTTCAGCGATGGAACCTCCACGGAACGTGTGCGGGCCCACCTGATTTCGCCGAATTTCTTCTCATCCCTGGGAGTGCATGCCCGCTCCGGCCGCGTGCTCACCGCTGCAGACGAACACACCGGGGCCATGAACGCCGTGCTCAGCTACGGCTTCTGGCGGAGGAGGCTGCGGGGCGACGTCTCAGTTGCCGGCCGGAGCATCGTCCTTGGCGGCCATCCTTTCACCGTTGTTGGAGTGTCCCCGGAGGCATTCAACGGCCTGACGGTGGACACCGGCCCCGATATTCGCGTTCCCGCGGCCGTGGACCGGTCTCTGGTTCAACCATACGCCGTGATGAACCCCGCGGCGCGGCCGCTCTTTGGACAGATCTTCGGGCGCCTGCGGACGGGCGTATCTTTCGAACGCGCCAACGCGGAGATCGATCCGATGCTGCACGGGGCTTACCAGGACGAAGTCGACAACATCTTTCCGCCGGCGAAAGGAACGGCGCCGGCAAAGAGCGTCTTCGAATCCCGTCTTCGACTGGAACCGATCATCAACGGGGTTTCGACCCTGCGCGCGCAATTCTCCCGCGGCCTGGAAGTCCTGATGGCTGGCGTTGCGCTCCTCCTGCTGATGGCGTGCGCGAATGTTGCCGGTTTGCTGCTGGCGCGCTCCGCTACACGAGCTCGGGAAATGGGCATTCGCCGCGCGCTGGGAGCGAGCCCCGGCCGGATTGTGCGGCAACTCCTCACCGAAGGGTTACTGCTCTCGCTGCTCGGAGGCGTTGCCGGCATCCTGCTCACTGCCGCGTGTCTGCCTTTGCTGATTCGCGGGTTGCCGCCGATTCGCGACCGGGCAGCGGTGCTGCAGCCGCTTGCCGTGCACATCGCCATCGACCTCCGCGTGCTGGGATTCGCCGTGGGCGCCACCGTGCTGACCGCGGCATTGTTTGCATTATCGCCGGCGTTGCGGTGCGCACGCGCCGACGTCGCCAGCGCGTTGACCGCTGGCCGCACTTCCACGCGACGGCTGCTCACCGGCAACCTGATTGTCACGGCGCAAGTGGCTATCTGCACGCTTATCCTTATTGGGACGACTCTGCTGGTGGAGACGCTCGAGCGAATGCGTTCCATGAATCCGGGTTTCGACGGCGATCACGTCGTGACGTTTACCATCGACCCGGATCTGCGAGGTTACGCGCCGCAACAGGCCCGCATCTTCAGCCGGGCGCTATTGGCGAAGGCCGGGGCGCTGCCGGGAGTGAGCGCTGTCAGCATGGCCTCGCGGGCGCTGATGCGCGGCACCGGCATGAAAGCCACCTTTGGGGCCGCCGGATTCCGGATCGCCGCCACCGACTTCCTGAACAGCAGCCTTAACGATGTCACGCCGGGTTATTTCGAGACCATGGGCATGCACCTGCTTGCCGGCCGCTCCTTCAACTGGTTCGACCGGAATACCGGGACGCCGCGGAAGGTGATCGTCAATGGGATGTTTGCCAGGCGATTCTTCAGGGGCAAGAACCCGATCGGCGAACGGTTCGGGTTCCCCGGTCCCGGGGGCGCCGCCACCGCCGATAACGAGATCATCGGCGTGGTGAGCGATGCGAAGTACCGCTCGCTGCGCGAACCGATTCCGCCAACCGTCTACAATCCGCGGGTCGATGGATTCGATTCCACTTTCATTCTGCACGTGCGCACACGGGAGCGCCCGGAGACGATAATTGCGCCAGTTCGGGGAATATTGCACTCTCTCGACCCGGAATTGCCGCTCATCGAGGCGCGGACGTTGCGCGAGGAAGTGGAAGCGTCGCTCTGGCAGGAGCGCCTGCTGGCGTTGCTCTCCACGATTTTCGGCGCGGTTGCCGGGCTGCTGGCGAGCATCGGCCTCTATGGTGCGCTCGATTATGCCGTGAAATCCCGCACCCGCGAGATCGGGGTGCGCATCGCATTGGGGGCGCCGCCGGCGCGGATAGTTGGCCTGTTTTCGCGGGAGGCTTTGCTGCTGACTGCGAGCGGCGTCGGCCTGGGTGTGTGCGCCTGGGCGGGGGCAACCGTCTGGGTGCGTCGCGTCTTGTACGGCCTCCGCCCCTGGGAACCTGTCGCCATCATCTCTGTCGTATTTGTTGTTGGTTTGATAGCCGTGCTCGCGGCTGCGCCGGCGGTGTATCGGGCCGTGCGGATCGACCCGGCGACGGCTTTACGGGCGGAATGAGAAGCATGGCCCAGGGACGGCGATGATCTTCAAACCCGGGCTGCCACACCATGTAGAAACTTCAGACGCGGCAACAACCGCATGTCCCTTCGGGCAATCCGGAGTGATCGCTGGTAAGGTCCACTTTGATGGCGCGCCTCCCCGGCCTTCAGCCCCGGCCCTGTGCCTGAGCGTCGACAACCGCGATCGCCGCCACGTTGACGACATCGTTGACCTCGGCGTCCCGGCGCAGCACGTGAACCGGTTTCGACAGCCCCATCAGCAGCGGGCCGATCGCCTCCGCGCCGCCCACCCGCGACACCAGCGTGTAGGCGGTGTTGGCCGACTCCAGGCTGGGGAAGATCAGCACGTTCGCGCCGCCTCGCAGAGCGCTGAACGGATACGTGGACTCGATGATCTCCGGCACCACCGCCGTGTCGCCCTGCATTTCCCCGTCGACCATGAGATCCGGCGCACGCTCCCGAATCAGCTCCACCGCGCGCCGGACTTTCTCCACGAACGGGTGGCGGGTGCTGCCGAAATTGGAAAACGAGAGCAGCGCGACTCGCGGCGTCACGTTGAAGCGGCGCGCCGTCGATGCCGCCATCAGCGCGATTTCCGCCAGGTCTTCGGCGTCCGGCTCGATATTCACCGTGGTATCGGCGAAGAAGAACAGGTTGCCGTCACGCGGCAGCATGAGATGCACGCCGGCGACCTTGCGCAGGCCCTCCCGCAGGGGCAGCACCTGCAGAGCGGGGCGGATGACGTCGGAGTAGTTCTGGGTGAGCCCGCCGATGAGCACGTCCGCATCGCCCATCTTCATCATGAGCGCGGCGAAGTAATTCGGACGCAGCACGAGCTGCGCGGCGGAAGTTCGGGTTACTCCCTTCCGCTGGCGGTGGCGAAACAACTCCTCGGCGTACGCTTCCGCCCGCGGACTGCGGGCCGGATCCAGGATCTCCGCCCCCTCCAGACTGAGATGCAACTCGCGCGCCCGCGCGCGGATCACCTCCTCGTTGCCCAGCAGAAGGGGCCGGGCAATCTGATCGTGAATCAGGATCTGCGACGCGCGCAGGATCTTCCCGGCCTCGCCCTCGGTGAACACGATGCGCTGGGGAGCACGGCGGGCCTGATGCATCACGAAACGCATCAGACCCTGCGTGCGGCCTTGTCTGCGCACGAGCTGATCGTGGTATTCTTCGAGATCGATCTGGCGCCCGGCCACGCCGCTTTCCATGGCGGCTCGGGCCACCGCGCACGCTTCGCGAGCCAGCACGCGCGGGTCGAAGGGCTTGGGAATGATGTAGGCGGGACCGAACTCCAGATTGTCCACGCCATAGGTGCGCATCACCGAGTCCGGCACATCCTCCCGCGCCAGCTCGGCCAGAGCGTTGGTGGCCGCCAGCTTCATCTCGTCGTTGATGGTGGTGGCGCGCACGTCCAGGGCGCCGCGGAAAATGAAGGGAAACCCCAGAACGTTGTTCACCTGGTTGGGGAAATCCGAGCGGCCGGTGGCGACAATGGCATCGGGGCGCGCGCGGACGGCAACATCGTACGGAATCTCCGGATCGGGATTCGCCAGCGCGAAGATCACCGGCCGCTCCGCCATGTTCTCCAGCATTTCGGGCGACACCGCGCCGGCCACGGACAGTCCGATGAAAACGTCCGCGCCGCGCAGCGCCTCGGCCAGCGTCCGCAATTCCGTCTTCGCCGCGAAGCGCTCCTTCCACGCGTTCATGCCGCGAGTTCGGCCCTCCCAGATGACCCCCAGCGAATCGCACAGCGTGATATTCTCGCGGCGGACCCCGACACGGATGGCGTGTTCGGCGCAGGCAATCGCGCTGGCGCCGGCGCCACTGAACACCACACGCACCCCGGCGGCCTGCTTGCCGGCCACAATCAGCGCGTTCTGCAACGCCGCGCCCACAATGATGGCCGTTCCGTGCTGGTCGTCGTGAAAGACCGGGATCTTCATGGTCCGCCGCAGCTCCTGCTCCACCAGGAAACAATCCGGCGCTTTGATGTCTTCGAGGTTGATGCCCCCGAAAGTGGGCTCCAGCAACTGGCAGGCGCGAATGATTTCCTGCGGGTCGCTGGTGGCGAGTTCGAGGTCGAAGACGTCGATGTCAGCGAAGCGCTTGAACAACACCGCCTTGCCTTCCATGACCGGCTTGCCCGCGGCCGGCCCGATGTTGCCGAGCCCCAGCACGGCGCTGCCGTTGGTCACCACCGCCACCAGGTTCCCTTTGCTGGTGTAGCGGTATGCGAGGGCGGGATCCTTCTCGATTTCAAGGCACGGGACGGCCACGCCGGGCGTGTACGCCAGGCTCAGATCGCGCTGGCTGTGACACGGCTTGCTGGGGACTACCGAGATCTTTCCGGGCGGGTTCGAAGCATGATAATCCAGAGAATCCTGTCGTCGGATGTCCATGCCCTGACAGTACTCCGGCTGGGGCCGCGGTTCAAGCGTCCGGACGTGTTTGAGAAAATAGCAGGGTACGAAGGAGTGAATAGCCTGCGCGGCTCCCGAAGCCCCAGGATCTACTCGCCGCGAGAGGTGGTAACGCCATGAAGCCCGGGAAAGAATTCGACTGTATCGAGATGAAGACGGAGATTCAAGAGCGGCTCCTGCGCGAAGTCGCCGAATTGGGTGAAGAGGAAGCCCAAAGGCGACGGGCCAAGCGCCTGACGCGCGATCCGATTCTGGGCAGCTTTTTGCGTACAAAGATGGCTAACGGCCGAGGATCCGCCGAGCAAACGCCGGCCGCCTGAATCACGCGAACAAAGCGGTGATGATTGCGATCGAGCGTTTCCGCGAAGAAGAATGGCCCGGCCTGCTCGTGGTCGTGCGAGACTCCACGTTCAGCGTGTCTCGTGGCGGCGGACCGGTTGAGAGGTCGTGAGACGACCGCGCACCCATCGCGCACCGAAGCGGAGACTCCCTGTCTCGGGAACTCACGCACAGTCGGACAGCGGTCCTTGTTACTCAGGGATCTGCAGCTTGAGCAGTATCGGATTCGACACCTGCCGACCATAGGTATGTATCTTCGGTTCGGAAGTCGGGACGGCTTCGAACAACGCGATGCTGATCTCGTATGCCTCCGGCGGGTAGTTCACTCCCTGCCACTTGCCGGCCTTGAACAGAAAAACGATGAACGACAGATCACGCTTCATATCCATCGGCCCCCCTCGTGCAGAGAGAAGGAGGGGAGGTTGCCCCGTGTCGTCAATCTGTTGTCCGAGAAACTCGATTCCGGGCAGAACCCCGGAAGGCGCACCGGGGCCGTTCGTACGATAGCTGATCACGGGCATGCTGCCTTCTGGATTTCCCGCCCAAGTCTCCTTCCCTCCTATCGTCAACGACACGGGTGGTTTCGACAGAGGTCGAATCTTGTACTGAGGTGTAGCGCGGACACCGCCGGGCAGCGAGGTGTACTGCGCGGCAAGATCAAACCGCGCACTCATGCCCAGAAGGATGAACACGAGTGTTGCCGTGCCTCGTTTCGCCATCGTCGTCGCCTTCTCTCCCGCCTACGACCACTGCGGGATGTTTTCCAGAATCATCTCCGCCACCACCGGCGTGGCCGCCCGCACCGCCGGCAGCATCTCCGCGCCGAACGTGAGGCTTTCCCCCACCTCGATCGCCAGAATCACCACCTTCTCCGGCACCGACAACTGCAGCGCCCGCGCCACCCGGATTGCTTCGTTCAATCCGACGTAGTGCGGCGAGGCTCCGCACACGATCGGGAGATCGTCCTCGTCCAGCAGGTGCACCGTTCCCGGAGGGGCGCCGGTCTGCACCGCATCCACAACCACCAGCGCCGTGGTGTCTATGATGTGATCCAACAGATCCAGGCCGCTGTCGTCGGTGGTGTCGACCTCAAAGCCCTCGGGCAGCAGATGCCGAAGCTGCTCGGCCACAACCACTCCTACGGCATCGTCCCCTAACAGGTCATTTCCCAGGCAGAGTATTCGCATTGCTTCTCCAGACCGCTAATCCCACTTCACATTGGCTGTGGGGCAGCTTGTCAGGCTGCGGCCGATTGTCAATCGGCCCTTGCGGCGGTAAACAACCGCCATGCAGGATTCCATCCTGCGCCACCTCAGCCCTAGTCGCGCTTCACGTCTCCGTTTCTGTCGCGCCGCACAATGGCGACGGTCTTCCCCTTCGCGTCGTGCACCCTCAGAACGAGCGGCATGCTGCCGGGCAGAGCGTGGGTGGCGCACCCATGACAGGGGTCGTACGCGCGAAACGCCATCTCCACCTTGTTCAGCACGCCGTCGTCCATATGGTCGAGGGAAATCAGGCCTTTCGCGGCCGTTTCCACGCTCATGGCGATCCGCGCGGCGTTCTGCTGCGTGGCCACAATGAGGTTCGCATGCTGCAGGAACCCCTGCTCGTCGGTCTGGTAGTGATGCACCAGCGTGCCGCGCGGGGCCTCCACCACGCCGATCCCTTCGCGCGGGGTCGCCGTGGGCAGATTGCGCACGTGCTCGCTGGTCAGCTCCGGATCGTTGGCCAATTCCTGCAGGCGTTCCGCCGCGTAAACCAGTTCGATCACCCGCGCCCAGTGGTTCGCCAGCGTGTGGTGCACCGGCTTGCCGCCCAGCGTCGAGACGTATCGCTCGTACGCGTTCTGCGCCAGCGGCGTGGCCATGCCGTCGCACGCATTCAGGCGGGCCAGCGGCGCCACGCTGTACACACCGCTGTCGGCGCCGTCGGAAAAGCCTTTCCAGCCGATCGGCTTCAGGTAGCAGAACTTCATGTAGCTCCACGGCTCCACGTGCTCCGCTATATTCTGCAGGTATTCGGCGGGCCCGAACTTCTTCCACTCGGTTCCGTCGGGCTTCACCACCCGCAGCTTGCCGTCGTAGAAGTTCAGACGGTTCTGCTCGTCCACCTGCCCCATGTAATAGGTCCGGTGCGTGTACAGATCCGATACGATAAGCCGCACGTATTCGGTGTTCGGCAGCACGATCTCCTCGAAAATCTGCAGCGTGAATTTCGCGAATTCCACCGCTTCGGCGGCCACTTTCTGACATTGCTGCTGCATTTCCGGGGTAATCCGCTTGGCCACTCCGCCGGGCAGGCCGAAAACCGGGTGTACCGGCTTCCCTCCGGCCATGGCCACAATTTCGCGCAGGTGGCGGCGCATGGCAATCACTTCTTTGCCGACGTCCACCCCTACCTTGGCGATGACCCCGAGAACGTTCCTCTCGGCGGCGGGGGCCTCCGGGCCGACGATGAAATCGGGACCTCCGAGGAAATAGAAATGCAGCGCATGGTCCTCGGCCACGAACGCGCTGTAAATAAGTTCGCGGATCTTCTTGGCGGCGGGAGGCGGCTCTACCTTATACAGGTCGTCGAGAGCTTTAGTGGAGGCCATATGATGCGCCGTCGGGCAGACCCCGCAGATGCGCGAGGTGATCTGCGGCATCTCCTCGACAGGCCGGCCCTGCGAGAACTTCTCGAATCCGCGAAGCTCGGGGACCTGGAAGTAGGCATGATCCACCTGCCCGGCATCGTCCAGAAACACTTCGATTCTGCCGTGACCTTCCAGGCGGGTAATCGGGTCGAGCGTTATCCGGTGCCGGATGTACTCGCTGTTGGCCCGGGCGGATCCCTCCTGCCACGTTCCGCTCTGGGGTTCTGTATCCTTCTGCATGGAGTCACCTCGAGTGCCGCTTACGCCGCACGGGTTTGATTCTGCCTTGCCGCCTGCAACAGGGATGCAGGCAGGCCATACCGGTAGAACAGTCCCACCGGATCGGGAATCGTCGCCAGGGTGCGTTCAATCTCCTCTGGTTCCTTGCCTTCCACCAGCGAAGCGAGCGCCGACAACATCTTCGCGCCCTGATCCCTGACATGGGATGTGGGACCGCCACATCCCGTACATGGCATGTTTCCCTTAATACACACCGCATCGCACCCGCCGCGCGTCGCCGGGCCCATGCACAGGAGCCCCTGCGCCAGCAGGCACAACTTCTCGTCGATGAGCACCTGGTGCGGCCGCTTGAATTCCGTGAAGGACAGCTTCTCCGGCTTGGTGTCCTTCCGGGAGCATTCTTCGCACAAGGCGACATTGGGGGCCAGCACGCTGCCCTTCGGCGGCAGTTCGGAGCCGAGCAGCGTGGTTACCGCGTTGTAGACAATCCTCGGCATGGGCGGGCACCCGGGAACGTAGTAGTCCACTTCCACCACCTGATCGAGCGCCCGCACGCGGTCCTGAAAAACCGGCAATTCCAGCTCCTGCCCGTTACAGCGCGAGTGGACCGACGGCAATACCCGATCCGGGTTGTCCATGGTCAGCGGTTCCAGATACGCGGCGCTGATAATGTCCGGCCGGCTGAACAAGTTCGCCAGACCGGGTATTCCGCCAAGCTGCGCGCAGCTTCCGAACGCCACCACTACCTTGGCTTTGCGCCGCAGCAGTTGCGCCATCTCTTCCTGCTCGCTGTTGCGCACGGCCCCGTTGATGAAAGCCGCGAACACCGCGCCATCGGGCAGCGCCTCCACGTCCTTGCGCTTGAAGTCCATGGCCACCGGCCAGAAGACGATATCGATGGCGCCAGCCACCTCGAGCAGGCGCTCGTCCAGATCGAGGATCGCTTCGTCGCACCCGCCGCACGACGCGCACCAGTAAAACACCACCTTTGGTTTTGTCGGCATCAGACTGGCGCCTCCTCGAGCTCTTCGGCTTCGACGAACTTCGGGACGTGCTCCAGGCTGAGCGGCCCCAGCGCGCGCACCTTCTCCACCATGTCGTTCACCGCCGTTTTCAGGCGGTCGGCCTCGGCGGCGGAGATCCACTCCAGGCGGAAGCGGTCCTCCTCGATTCCCATCTGCGTGAGCATGCGCCGCAGCAGCAGGAAGCGGCGGAGGGCCTTGTAGTTGCCTTCCTGGTAATGGCAATCGCCCGGATGGCAGCCGCCGATGAGCACCCCGTCGGCGCCTTCCGCGAAGGCCTTCAACACGAACTGCGGGTCCACGCGTCCCGAGCACATGAGCCGGATCACGCGCACGTTCGGCGCATATTTCAGCCGGGAAGTGCCCGCCAGATCCGCCGCCAGGTAGGTGCACCAGTTGCAGAAGAAAGCGACGATCCTCGGCTCGAACGCCTTGCCGGGTACTACGGGAGGAATCGTTCTGCGGTTAAGCATAGGCCAGCAACCCCTCTATCTCCTCTTCGATTTCGCAATCCTCGAAGAAATTCTGCCGGATGGCGCCGGACGGACATGCGGCAACGCACGTCCCGCACCCTTTGCACAACACTTCGTTGATAACGCCGCCGCCCGGCGCAATGGCCGAGTATGGGCAAAGCGAGACACAGACGCCGCACTTGGAACAGGCGGTCTCGTCGACGGTGGCGGTGTACGGCTCCAGTTCCACCACTCCGGCGTCGATCAGCGCCAGCGCTTCCGCCGACGCCGCGCCCGCCTGCGCCACCGCTTCGGGAATATCCCGCGGACCCTGGCAGGCGCCGGCGATGAACACGCCCTCGGTGAACGTGCTCACCGGAGCGAGTTTGGGGTGCCGCTCCAGGAACCAGCCCTCCGACGCGCAACTGATGTTGAACAGCCGGCGCACCTGCTGCGCGTCCGGCTGGGGCTCCAACCCCACCGACAGGATGACCATGTCCACCGGGATGCGCCGCACGAAGCCGGCCAGCGTGTCTTCGGCGCGGATCACCAGCTTGCCCTCTTCCGACGGGTGCGCCGCCCAGTCGCTTATGTCGGCTACGCGCCCGCGGATGAAGTGAACCCCTTCGTCCAGCAGCCGGTCGTAGAACTCCTCGTAGCCCTTGCCCGGCGTGCGCATGTCGATGTAGAAGTTGTATACCTCCGCGCCGGTTCGCTCCTTCACCAGGTGCGCCAGCTTCAGCGAGTACATGCAGCACACCTTCGAGCACCAGCGGTTAGTGTTGGCGTCGCGCGAACCGACGCAGTGTACGATGCCCACCGCCTTCGGAGGCGTGCCGTCGCGCAGGACCAGCTCTCCGGCGGTGGGTCCGGAGGCGTTGATGAGCCGCTCCACTTCGAGCGAGGTGTAGATGTTGGGGTATTTCCCGTATCCGAGGTAGGGCTTGCGGACCGGGTCGAAGGTGGCGAAACCGGTGGCCAGAATGATGGCGCCCACCTCGACCTCCGCGAAGGTCTCCTTCTGCTTGAGGTCGATGGCGCCGCGCTCGCCGCACGCCTCGATGCAGGTCTTCTTGCACTTGCCCGACTTGAACTCGATGCACGCCTCGGGGTCGATGACCACCTTCTGCGGAACGGCCTGCGGAAACGGCAGATACACCGGCTTGCGCTTGCTCAGGCCGAGGTTGAACTCGTCCGGCGTTTTGCCCGCTTTGAACACGCACGCGGTGACGCACTCCTGGCAGCCGATGCACAAATCGTCAATAACGTAACGCGGCTTGTGCTTCACCTTCACTTTGTAGTTGCCAACGTAGCCATCCACCTGCACCACCTCCGAATACGCCCAGAGGCTGATGTTGGGATGGCAGCCCACCTGGGTCATCTTCGGCGTCAGGATGCAGGCGGCGCAGTCCAAAGTGGGGAAGGTCTTGTCGAACATGGCCATGTGGCCGCCGATGGAAGGCTCCCTCTCCACCAGATACACGTGCTTGCCGGCGTCGGCCAGGGTGAGCGCGGCGTGGATGCCGGCGATCCCTCCGCCCACCACCAGAACGTTCGGGTTGATGGGGACCTTTCTCTTCTCCAGCGGCTTGTGCAGCAACACGCGCCGCACCGCCGCGCGAACCAGGTCTTTGGCCTTCGCGCTAGCCTCGCCCTTGTCCAGATGGACCCAGGAAACGTGTTCGCGGACGTTCACCACCTGCAGGAAAAACGGGTTCAGACCGGCGCGCGCGAGAGCTCTGCGGAAGGTGGGCTCGTGCAGCAGCGGCGAGCAGGCGGCCACCACCACGCGGTCCAGCCCGTACTCGCGGATATCCTGGACAATCAGATCCTGCCCCGGATCCGAGCACATGTACTTGTAGTCCCGCGCCACCACCACGCCCGGAAGCGTGAGCGCATAGCCGGACAGCGCCGCCACATCCACCGTGGCCGCGATGTTGGTGCCGCAGTGGCACACATACACGCCCACCCGGCAGCCGCTGTGACCGTTGCCGTTTGGAGAACCGTCAGGCATAAGCGATCTCCTTTTCCGCAAGCAGCGGTTCCACGGACACCAGGCATCTTTTCAAACCGACTGCTTTGGCCGAACAGCCCAGCGCCAGCCCCATGAGCTGGCTGAAGTAGACCACCGGCATGGAGACCGCCGGGCGGACACTGGCCGCGTCCTGCTGGAACGCCTCGACGTTGAACTGGCAGAGCGGGCACACCGTGGCCATCACGTCCGCGCCCTGCCGCTTTGCTTCGCTGAGCAGGTAATGGATGAGATCGAGACCCACTTCCGGCAGCGCGCCCTTCTGGCTCCCGCCGCAGCAGGTTGTCTTCAGCGGGTAGTGCACCACCTTGGCGCCGCAGGCCTCCAGCAGGCGATCCATGGCCACCGGGTTCGCCTGGTCGTCGAAGGTGGCGTAAGGGCGCACAATCTGGCAGCCGTAATAGGGCGCCACTTTCAGCCCCTTCAGGGGTTTGGTGACCTTTTCCTTGATGGCCTTCACGCCGACGTCGTTGAGCAGAACGTCCAGCGGATGCCGCACCTTGACTTTCTCGTCGTAGACCAGACCGATGGCCTGCATGGCCCGGTTCACCGCCAGCTTCACGTCGGGGTAGTCGTTCACGTAGTGGTGGGTCTTGTTCAGAACCATGTAGCAGGCGGCGCACGGCGCGACGATGTCTCTTTTCTCGCGCCCGGCCAGCGCCAGGTTCCGCGCCACCAGCGCATAGGAGGTCAGCTCGTCGACGGACAGATAGGTGGTGGAACCGCAGCAGTTCCAGTCCTTGAGCTCCTCCACCTCCACGCCCAGCGCCTTGAACACGGCCAGCAGGGACTCTTCGTAGGCCCGTCCGGTGCCGCGCAGGGAACATCCGGGATACCAGGCGTAGGTCATAATGCCAGCTCCTTCCGCGTGGCCCGCACGGATTCGATTATCTTGACGAGGTCGTTCCTGGCCTCGATGTGCTCATTGCCGAAACCCATCCGTCCGGTGCGCAGCAGTCCCCATCCAATCCCGGTCAGACCCAGAATGCGGACTATGGTGGTCCGCAGGCACACCTTCAACATCAGGCGGCTCTCGGTCACCCTCCCCGATTTGTTCACCATGCGCGCGAACTGGCGGGCCAGCACCGCGACGACAAAGCGCTTCGGGTAACGGTGCTCGGTAATGGCCCGCTCCTTGAACGCATAAAGAAGGTGAGTAATGTTGATCTTCTTGGGGCACTTGACCGCGCACGCGTAACACGACGTGCACATCCAGATCGCCGAACTGGTCAGGACTTCTTCTTTGAAGCCCTCCCGCGCCAGGTGCATGAGCTGCCGCGGCGTGTGGTCCATGTACAGCGATAAAGGGCAGGTGCCGCTGCACTGCCCGCACTGCAGGCAATGCCGAATCCGTTCGCCTCCGGCCATGCGCGTTACCCAGTTTGCGAAATCCGGGTCGCGCTCGGCCTCGAACTTAACTATGCGCCTGATGACCATGCCAGACTCTCGCCTGTTCCGAACTTCGGCCGTGAGCGGGCCAGCCTGCTCGCGTCCGGAGGCCGTTTTAACAGAGTTGCAGAGAAACAGTTACGGGCTGTGCGCCCGTCGATTGTACAGGCCGGCCGCGTCGGAAGAAGGCGCACGCACCTTCACCCTGCCTCACTTCCGCCATGCGGTTGCGTTCACGACTACACGGTCAAATCGCGTTGCTGCGGAACGTGTGTTCGTGCGAGGCCTGCAAGCGTGGACGCGGGGGCATGAAATATCAGGCCGCTTGTACCAGCTCCAGAAAACGGTGGCCTGACCCCGAGGTACCCTCGGGACCGCAGCAACTCCGGGCTTCAGCCTGAGTTGGAGGCCAATGAGCCGTATTCCCCGGCGCCATCCTGCTGTCCGCCGAACCAGTCACGTACTTCCTAAGTTGTCGCTATCTACCACAAATTATACAGCGCGACGGCTCCAACCGAGCCGCCGATTTTAGCGGAATTGTCATCACGCCGGGACACAGTAGAGTTCCACCACACGCGACCGCGTGGCCTCCAGGCGATGCTCCAGCAACATGGAGAAACGCTTCAGCAACTGATACCCAAGTTCGTGATCCAGCTCACACTTCGTGCGCACACAGCGCCCGTCCAGCACGATTGCGTTAACCGGCTCGGCCGCTCGCGCATCGGAATGCCAGCGGTGCGGACCCACCAGCCACGACCAGCCCAGGGCGTCGCCGGCGCCAAGCTTGTCAACAACCATGGCCCCGTGATGCGGGGCGTGAATCTCGAGAATTACTTTCCCGGATTCAATGAGATAAAAGGCGTCGGCCGGCTCGCCCTCGCGGGCCAGGTATTCGCCTCGTTCGAACCTCGTGCTCTTCCCACAGGAAATCAGCATTTCCACGTGATAGGGGTCAAGGTCCACGACAAACGGATGGCTACTCAAAGCCTCCTTGAGCGACTCCATTGCTGTTCTCTTAAGGGTGGGCCGTGCGGTGGGTGCGACTTCGCGCGGACGTTTCAGTGCCGCCGGGTACTCCAAGAGAATTATCGCGGCTCACGTCCCGGCGTTTCGACTGGTAGTCGCACGTGCCAGCCTTCCACACGAGCCGACGGTGGGCGCGTACCGCCCCCCAAGCATGAATTCATTGCACGAGGCGTGCCAAATCCGGACTGTCGAATTCCGCCGCGCCAGCACCGGTCGGGTTCGACCTGCGGCAAATACCCCAGCGTTCTGCGGCAAACCTGTGTCAGGAGAGCCAGGCGCTGACTTTGACCCACATGGGTGTACCGCGTAGTCTCGCCCTCGCGCTATGCTGCGGCATGATGGCGCGTCGACCGGCGCCGCGTCCAGCCGGAACTCCTCGACTGTTAGCGCCTTGCTGTGCGCATCGCTCCACAAGATGGCCGGATTGGCACTGGCTTGCGCTCACCGAAGTGGCCGCGTCGCGGCAGGCTGATGACCACTCCCTCAGAAGGTGTGAAATACTCGCCGGACCGCTCCGTAACCGTTGCGGCTCGGTTACGATGTCCGGAGTTTGCAGGATGTTACCGAGTCACGAGGGTAACCGGGTAGTCAACACGCCGAGTATTTCACACTCACCCAGCGGTCCACGGCCAGCCTCACTGCTGCCGTGACGCCAGCGATGTCGTCGCCAGCAGCCCGCCCAACCCCATCGTCTCCACCGCCGAGGAGGGCACAATCACCATCGCGCCCTTCTCCTTGATGGCCTCGTAGAGCATGTTCATGGCGCGCAGATGCAGCGCCACGGGGTTGTTGACGTAAACCGTGGACGCATCCGAGAACTTGGCCGCGATCTCCGTCTCCGCCGTGCCCAAAATGATGCGCGCCTGGCGTTCCCGCTCCGCCTGCGCCTGCCGCGACATGGCGTCCTCGAGAGCGGTGGGAATGTGCACGTCGCGAATCTCCACGCTTTGCACGGTGATCCCCCACGGATTCGTCTTCTCGTCGAGAATCCGCTGCAGCTCCTTGCCCAGCATCTCCCGCTCGGTGATCATCTGCGCCAGATCGTGCCGGCCAATCGATTCCCGCAGACCGGTCTGCGCGCTCAGCGTGATGGCCTGGTTGAAATCGGCGACTTCGAGAATCGATTTCTCGGCGTCCCACACCAGCCAGAACACAATGGCGTCCACGTTCACTGGCACGGTGTCGCGCGTCAGGGCCGATTCCGCGCTGACGTCGGTCACGCGCACACGCTGGTCCACATAGGCGCTGACGCTGTCCACCACCGGAATGATGAAGAACAGCCCCGGCCCGCGCAACCCAACGTATTTGCCGAAGCGCAACACGGCGGCCTTCTGCCACTGCGCCGCCACCTTGATGGCAAACATCAGATAGAGGCCCACCGCCAGCCCAACGAAGACCGGCGCCGGGCGGTTCAGTAGAGCGGCCACTCCGACACCTGCGGCCATCGACAGCAGAAACGCAGTGATGCCAACCGAACTGGCATATTGCGACACATTCACCCCGCCGCGGCCCAGCTCTTGTATTCTCAGAACACTCATATTCATTTCCCCCTTTCCGAGGACATCTCGCGCAAACGGCGAATCAACTCCTGCAGCGTGAAACCTTCGGCGCCCGCCCGCGCCACCACCTCGCCCGCGATCTGCCCAAGCCGCCGCTGGCGTTCCGCGTCGTCGCGTTCCGGCTTCCGGACGGTCACGAACGTGCCGGTCCCCTGATGCGTGGTGAGGACCTCACGAATCTCCAACTCGCGGTAGGCGCGAATCACCGTGTTGGGATTCACCGACAGGTCCACGGCGAGCTGGCGCACGGTGGGCAACTGCTCCCCCGCCCGCAGCGATCCGGCGGCGATGCCGCCCAGCACCTGATCGATGATCTGGCGATACACGGGAACGCCGCTTTCGAGGTCGAGCCGGAGGGCGAAGCGTTTCTCGCGGGCGGCCGTCATATTCATATAGTGTACTATTTGACTAGAACAGTCAAGCATTTTCTTGCGGGGGCGTACCGCGCTTGTGGATTGCCTCAGAGCATTCCAGAAGACACGTTGCTGGACAGGCCCGGCCACTTCCACTGGACGGTTTCAAAAAAACAAGCGCCGCGCGGCCTGCTCCACGGCCCGGGAATGCAACGACAGCCCCCGCTTCTTCACTGCTCGACCAGGCCGACACCCGCAGCCTGCGCGGCTTTCGCCAACGCTTCGTCGGAGGATGCGATCGGAAGGTTGTGGCGGATAGCCAGTTCGAGATAAGCGGCGTCGTAAGCGGTGAGATTATACTGATCCACCAACGCCCGAACGGATACGAACATCTGCGGCAGGGTCGGATTCTCTATTGCGATGGGCAGGTCGGCAAGGCTTTCCAGGAAGGCGTGCGCCTTCTCCGCGCTGATGCGCCCTTTCCGAACTGCCAGTTCGGTCACGTTGACCACTTCGTAGAGCCACAGTGCCGGAACAATCGCGATATCGGTCAAATTCGAGAGGCGGCGTAGCAGCGTCTCCGTGAATTCCGTCGCCTCGCCGGTGAAGCACCAGGCCATCGTCACGGTGTTGTCGAGAACGAAGCGGCTCACGGACGGCCTTCGTCGATCAACTCCCTGATGGTCAGGCCTCCGAGCGTGACCCCTTTGCGCAACTCGCGGATGCGCTCGCCCGCGGCTCGCGCGCGTTCCTTGTCGAAAGACGGCCGGTTCGTGCCGGCAGGAAGAAGCGCCGCTTCCTCAAGCAGGCTGGCGGCCCAGGTCTCGATCGCGCTCCCGTGGGCGGCAGCCTGACGGGCGAGTTCAGCCTGAACCTCGGGCCTGATGTCAACGGTGATTGTCATGGGCGCCCTTCCAAAACCTACCCTACCCCGCCGGGATTCCAGCGTCAAATAGGCGGGCTGCCCCTACGGCGCGCCCCTACTTCAGCTCCACCACCGTCGCGCCGGTTCCGCCCTCCGCCTGGGAAGCCGCGTAGAACTGCGCCACGTGCGGGTTCGCCGCGAGCAAATCCGCGATCGCCTTGCGCAGGATGCCCATGCCATGGCCGTGTACGATGCGCACGCGATCCACCGAGGCCAGCGCCGCCGTGTCCAGGAATTTGTCCACCTCGTCGCAGGCCTCCTCGGCCCTCTTGCCGATCACGTTGATCTCGCGATACGTCACGTTCCACGCCGGACCGGACGGCTCGTAGGACACGCCCTGCGGCAGCCGCGATTTCTCCGCCGCCCCCGCGGGCAGCACTTCCTCCACGTCCTCCACGCCGATCTGCATTTTCATGAGGCCGGCCTGCACCTCGATGCGGTCGTCGGACAGTTTCCGCAGCACCCGCGCCGGCTCGCGCACGCCCAGCAGACGCACGCGAGCGCCCTCCTCCAGGCGAGGCGGCACAGCCTGCGCGGGTTTCGCCGCCCCGGGCACTGCCAGAACCGTGTTCTGTACCTCTTCCTTGAATTCGCGGCGCGTGCGCGCCACTTTGCGCATGGCCTGGTCGGCGGCCTTGCGTTGCGCGCCGCCCTCGGCGACCCTGGCGATCTGCTCGATGGTCTCGCGAGCCTGCGCCTCAAACGCCGCCACCGCCTTGTCGCACCGCTGCTCCATCTCGCGGAACTTCGCCGCCTCCCGCTGTTCCCACTCCTTCGCCAGCGAGCGCTCCCGCGCGGCCAGCGCCTCCCGCTCGCGCTCCACGTCGCGCTCGTTCTCCGCGGCACGGTCGATGCGCTCGTGCAGTTCACCCAGAAAGCGCGAGATGTCGCGTTCCTGGTGAGTCATCGCCAGGCGCGCGCGTTCGATCAGCTCCGCCGGCATGCCCAGCCGCCCGGCGATCTCCAGGCCGGCCGACTTGCCCGGAGCGCCCGTTCGCAGCACGTAGGTCGGTTCCAGCGTCGCGTCATCGAAGCCCATGGACCCGTTCAGCACGCCCTCGGTGTTGGCCCCGTGCACCTTCAACGCCAGCAGGTGCGTGGAGGCCAGAGTGAAGGCGCCCGACGTTCGGAAGCGCTCGACAATGGCCACTCCCAGCGCGCCGCCCTCTTCGGGATCGGTGGCGCGGCCCAACTCGTCCAGCAGCACCAGGGAATCGCGCGTCACCGCTTCCAGCATGTCCCGGATGTGCTCGATGTGCGCGGAGAACGTGCTCAGGCTCTCCTGAATGGACTGCTGATCGCCGATGTCCGCCAGCACCTGGTCAAACAGCGGGAACTCCGCGCGCGCGGCGGGCACCGGCAATCCCGCCTGCGCCATGAGCGCGAGCAGCCCCACCGTCTTCATCGACACCGTCTTGCCGCCGGTGTTCGGACCGCTGATGAGCAGCGTCCGGCGCTTTTCCTCCAGCGTCAGCGACAACGGCACCACGCGCTTACGGTGGCGGCGCAGCACGTCTTCGAGCAGCGGGTGCCGCGCGTTTTCGAGCACCAGCCGGCGATCCCATGCCGCGGTAAAGGAGGGAATGACGCAGCCGAAATCCACCGCGAAGTTCGCCTTCGCGAAGAGCAGATCCAGCTCGCCCAGCACGCGCACGGTTTCGCGGACGCCGCCCGCGTGGGCCCGCAGCAATTCGGTGAGCTCGCGCAGGATGCGCTGCACCTCGCGGTGTTCCTCCTCCGTCAGGCGCACCACCTCGTTGTTCAGATCGATGGTTTCCAGCGGTTCGATGAACAGCGTGTGGCCGGTGCTGCTGGCCCCGTGCATCACGCCCGGCACGTGCCGCTGCTGGCCGGCCGCCACCGGCACCACCAGGCGATCGTTGCGGATGGTGATGAAATCCTCCTGCAGCACGCCGTCATCGCGGTGCGCGCGCACAAAGCGCTCCAGCGAAATCTGGATCTGCTTGCGCTGCTTCTCGATATCGCGCCGGATGCGCTGCAGCGCCACGCTGGCGTCGTCGGCGATGGAGCAATCCGGGAGAATCTTCCCGCGCAGGTCGCGCAGCACCTCGCGCAGATCCGCCAGTTGTTCCGCCCGCGCGCCCAGCAGCGGGAACCGCTCCGCGGCGCTCAGCAGAATCCCGCGAATATCCGCGGCCCGCTCCAGCAGTTGCGTCATTTCGAGGATCTGTCGCGGTTCCAGAACGGCCCCTTCCACGCCCACCATGCGCGAAGCGGCAGCCACGTCGGGCACCGCATCGAAGCGTACGCGAATGGCCGCGCCGCGCACCGGCTGCTGCGGCTCCATGGACAGGCGCACGTAATCGAGAGCTTCGCGCACCCCGGCCAGCGTGCTCTCCAGAAACGCGCGGTCGGCTACCGGCTGCACCCGCTCCAGTTCGGCGCGGCCCAGCGGGCTTTGCACGAAACGCCCCAGCAGTTGCCGCAGGCCTTCAAACTCCAGCAGGTCGAGAGAGGTTCTGTTCATGTCTTGCGCGCGCGGAAAGCGCGCTCCACCACCGCAAGCGTGCCCTCCGTAATGCGAAACCCGCGAAGTTCGTCTTCGCAGACCCACACCGCGCGGCTCGCGTCGCTGGCCGCCTTGAGCTCGCCCCCCGCGACATGGCAGACGTAGTCCACCAGCACGTAATGATACTCGGTGCGGCCGGCCGCATCGGGCATAATCCGCTCGAAGACCTCGAAGATCGCATCCGGCTCCACGTCCAGACCGGTCTCCTCGCGCACTTCGCGCCGGACTCCGTTGGCCAGCGTCTCGCCCGTTTCGAGTATCCCGCCCGGCAGCGACCACCATCCCTTCAGCGGCTCGTGCCCGCGCTCCACCAGCAGGATGGAATCACCGTCGAAAATGAGCGCGCCGATGCCCAGGAACGGGCGGTCGGGATAGCGGCGATCGTCAGTGGCGCTCATGTTATGGCGTGGCGCCCTTCACACCGAGTTGCACAACATACACCGTGGTGCGCGCCGTGACAAACAGCACGTCCATATCGGGCCCGCCAAAAGCGCAGTTGGAGGGCGTCTCGTCGAACCCCACCGCGCCCAGCGGCTTCCCGCTCGGGCTGAACACGTAGAGCTTCTTCGCGGCCACGTACAGGTTGCCGTTCTCGTCCACCTTCATGCCGTCGGGCACGCCCTCGATGCCGCTAACAACCACGCGCTCGTTCGACGCCACCCCGTTGCGGGCGACGTCGTAAGCCCGTACATTGTGCTCGTCCGAATTCGTGACGTACAGGATTCGGCCGTCGGGCCCGAGCGCAATCCCGTTGGGCCGGCCGGCGGGCTTCGCAATCACCTCCAGCCCGCCCCGTGGCGCGATGTGATACACGGCGTAGAAGTCCAGCTCGCGGCGGTCGTTCGCGGGACCGAAGGCCGGGTCCGTGAACCACGCATGGCCGTCGCGCCGCACCACAATGTCGTTCGGCTCGTTCAGCCGCCGGCCCTGCCACTTGTCCGCCAGCACCTCCACGCGGCCGTTCCTGTCCGTGCGCACCACCCGGCGAGCGTGCGCTTCGCAGGAGTACAGCCGCCCCTGGGCGTCGAATGCGTTGCCGTTGGCGCCGTTCGAATTGGCGCGCATCAGCTCGCGCTTCCGGCCCGACTGCCAGCGCCAGATCTCGTTGTTCGGAATATCGCTGACCACCAGATAGCCGTCGCGCGACCAGGCCGGTCCTTCCGCGTAGGTGAAGCCCGTGGCGGCGCGATCGATGCGGATATTATCGAAATCCTGGGCCGCGCCGGCTGCGGCAAGGGCGATCATTCCCAGCAGGGACACGCGGCGACAGCCGCGTTTTTGCCGCGCCCCACGAGTACGCGGCTGCCGCTCCGGCTCCTTGTGTCGCACTCCACCCATTCTATGTGCCGCTGGACTCCGCCACGCGAATGCGCTACAAAGAATCGGATGCTCATAGGCCACTACGGTGCCGCCTTCGCGTTGAAGCCGGCCGAGCCCAGGGTCTCGCTGGGCGTGCTGTTCGTCGCCACCCAGTTCGTCGACATCCTGTGGATTGTGCTGGTGCTGGCGGGCGTGGAGAAGGTGCGTCTGTCTCCAAACGGCGACGCTCCCATCGAGTTCACCGCGTATCCATGGTCGCACTCGCTGGTCATGTCCGTGGTGTGGGCGGCCGCCGCGTTCCTGCTGGTGCGTCTGCTGCCCATATACAAAGGTCCCCGGCACACCCGCGCCGCGCTGGTGGTTGCCGCCTGCGTGCTCTCCCACTGGTTCCTGGACCTGCCCATGCACCGGCCCGATCTGCCCATTGGCTTCCACGGCCCGTACGTCGGGTTTGGCATCTGGAACAACCCCACCCTGGGCATTCTGGCGGAAGCGGCGACGCTGATCGCCGGGTTCTGGATCTATCGCCGGAAGGCACCGCGGACCAACTACGGCCTGGTCGTGCTGGCGCTGTTTCTGCTGGTGGTGCTCATCATCAACACCTACGGTCCGCCGCCGCGGGACGTCGCCGCACTGGCCAGTTCCGGTCTGGCCTTCTACGTCTTCGTCGCGGCGGTGGCGTGGTGGCTGGATCGCCCCGCTCCTACCGCGGATACGGGTGGCCGCGCAGCGTCGTGAAGGCGCGGTAGATCTGTTCCGCCAGCATGGCGCGGGCCAGTTCGTGCGGCCAGGTCATCGAGGACAGCGACAGCAGCAGGTCGGCCTGCTCCCGCCACGCCGCCGGCAGACCATCCGCCCCGCCAATCACGAACACCAGATCCCGCGCCTCTTCCTCGGACCTCCGCGCCAGCTCGGCAAACTGCTTCGAATCGAGCGAACGGCCCGCGGGATCCAGCAGCACCTTCGTCGCGCCCGCGTGCTTTGTGCGCAAGTCCATTCGCCGGGGATCGATCTCGCGCATTTCGCAGGGCGCGAACCGCCCGGTGCGCTTCACGTATTCTTCGGCAATCGCGTGCGCGTGGCGGTCCCGCACTTTGCCGATGAAATACAGATACACTCGCACCCGAGGCTCACCTCTTCAGCAGGTCCAGCACGGCCGCGGTCGTCGCCGCGACGCCGGTGCGGATGGCCGGCTCGGCCTCCGGATAGAAAAGGCTGGAGTGCAGCGACGGCAACGGCGCCCCCGTGCGCTCGCTCTCCTCCAGACGTTCGTGCGCGGTGGCGCCGAGCCGGAACATGTAGATGGGGATCTGGCGTCCGGCCAGCCCGAACAATCCGAAGTCTTCGCTGGCCATCTCCGGCTCCGCATCCACCACGTTCTTGTCGCCGAGCGCCGCCACAAAGACGCCCTTCATCCGCGCGGCCAGTTGCGGGTCGTTCCAGGTGACCGGAACGGCCTCGGTCTCGCTCACCTTCACGATGGGCGCCCGATCCGCCGGAACGCCGGCAGCGAGGGCGATGCCGCGCGCCGTCCGCTCGATGTCCGCGAGGATACTCCGGCGCACCTCCTCGCTGAACGCGCGCACGGAGATCTGCAGCGTCACTTCATCCGGGATGATGTTGTGTTTCGAACCGCCGTGAATCGAGCCCACGGTCACCACGGCGGGATCCCGTGGCGGGATCTGCCGGCTGACAATGGTCTGCACAGCCATGACGAATCCCGCCGCCATCACAATCGGGTCCTTCGTCGCCTCCGGGTGGGCGCCATGTCCTCCCATGCCACGAATGATCACGTCCACCGAAGTGGAGCTGGCCAGCAGCGGACCCGCCGTCACGCCGACCTTCCCCACCTCGATGTCCGGCGTGTCGTGCAGTGCGATGGCGTAGTCCGGTTTCGGGAATCTCGCGTACAGGTCGTCGGCCAGCATCGCGCGCGAGCCGTCAATGGTCTCTTCCGAAGGCTGGCCGATCAGCATCACCGTGCCGCTCCAGCGATCCTTCAAACTGGCCAGCATTCGCGCCGTTCCAAGAAACGACGCCATGTGCAAATCGTGCCCGCACGCGTGCATCACGCCAACTTCCTGGCCCGTGGCGTTGCGGGTGCGAATCCGGCTCGCGTAGGGCAGGCCGGTTCTCTCCTCCACGGGCAACGCATCCAGCTCGGTGCGCACCAGCACCACCGGACCGGCGCCGTTCCGCAGCACGGCCACGACGCCGAAGGCCGCCGTGCCGTCCGCATACCTGCCCACGTGTTCGGTAACCGTGTAGCCGGCCTTGCGCAACTCACCCGCCAGAAACGCGGAGGTGTGTTCTTCGTGGTGGGAAAGCTCGGGGTGCGCGTGTAGATCCTTGTATATGGCCAGCAGCGACGGCAGTTGCCGGTCCACCAGAGGCTGCAGCTCGGCGCCCCCGGCGGCAAAGCTCAACGCAGCGAAGCTCAATAAAACGACAAACCCTGTGGTTCTCATACGGTGTCTCGGAGCAGCAAGTATAGCAGTGGCAAAGGTGGTCGGTCGTTCAATTCGAGAACGGGCGACGACCTTCCGCATCGGGAGGCCACTGAAAACAATACACCGGGCGCCGCGGAAATTTCGCGCCTCTCTCGAGAATGGTCCGCTCCCTCATGGTCGCGGCGCGGCAAGCGGTCGCAAACACATGGGCGCGTTCCCGATCCGCGCGCGTCGGCAAGCGGGCCTCGGGCAGCGGCTGTTTTCATCCCGGCGGATGGAGTGACATTCGCCACAGGCTGATGGCGCAGCCTGGCGCGGCCTTTACCGTTCCTTAGGAACCGGAACGCCGCCGTACCGTATAATCGAAGGAAAGCTGGGCAGGCACCCGTCACACCACAAGGAGACAAGAATGGGCCGGAAGCTCATCGTTCCGTTATTGCTGCTTGCATTTGCGGCGTTCGCTGAGGATGCCAAACCGAATTTCTCGGGCACCTGGAAACTAAATGTCGGAAAGAGCGACTTCGGCCAGATGCCCCCGCCCGACAGCCGCACGGACACCATCGATCATAAGGACCCCGTAGTGAAGGAATCCACCAGCATGTCCACCGGTCAGGGTGACATGCAGTGGGACATCACCTACACCACCGATGGCAAGGATTCGAAGAACACCGTCATGGGCAGCGAGATGACCAGCAACGCTCATTGGGAAGGCAGGACGCTGGTTGTCGATTCGAAGGCGAACTTCGGCGGCAACGATATGACCATCCATGGAACCGTCGTCCTTTCCGACGATGGAAAAACCCTGACCAGGCAGGCACACATCGTCGGCCCGATGGGTGAAGGCGATCAGAAGATGGTGTTCGACAAGCAGTAACGCAGTCAGCCTGAGGGGCTGGCCGGTGGCCCCGCGGGCGCATGCCACTCGGTCGCAATCAGGAGGATTCTATGGCCGCGACGATATCCCCGGCGGTCCTGAACGAGCTGTTCGCCTATCACTACTGGGCACGGGACCGCCAGCTTCAGGTTTGCGCCGACCTCACCGAAGAACAGTTCCTGCGCCCGCTGGGAGGCAGTTTCCCGTCGCTCCGCGATACCCTCGTGCATCTGGTGGCCGTGGAATGGATATGGCTGGAGCGCTGGCGGGGACGATCGCCACGAACCCTGCTCCCGCCCGAGGAGTTCCCCACGCTGGCCGCGGTGAGCGAGCGTTGGCGCGCGGTGGAGCGCGAGATGAGAGAGTACGTGGCCGGACTGAACGAGGAAGCTCTGGAGCGCCCCATGACCATTGTCAGCACGCGAGGACAATCCTGGACCTTTGCGTTGTGGCGCATGATTGTGCACCTGCTCAATCACCAGGCTTATCATCGCGGCCAGGTGACCACGTATCTGCGCCAACTGGGGGCGCAACCGGCCGAAGTCGATTTTCTGGACGGGCACAACGCCGGTTTCCAGTTGGCTCCCACGGGCTTCCGGTAGGAATGACGCGAGAGCCTGCGCCGGGGGTGCGCGACATGAGAGTGGGCGTTGCCAGCGATGCCGGGATACGCGGCGACAGCCGCGTTCCTGCGGCGCCGGGTGAGTACGCGGCTGCCGCCGCATCTCCATCGAGTCTGAAGTGCTTGCCACGCTCAGACCGCCCCGGCTTTCCGCGTCGCGCGCCGGTGCCGGCAAGGACCGCCAACTATTCCCGCGATGTCGGGAAGGTCCTGGAGATGTGATCGTGCCAGGTGAGCGATTCTTCGTCGGCCAGAGCCCAGAACAGGCCCAGACCGGCCGTGAGGACGCTCAGCCATCCGGAGAACAGGCGCAGGAAGCGCTGACGCCGGTCGGGCCTGCGGCCATCCAGATCCACCAGGCGAAGCTGCATGGCCCGCATGCCCGGGCTGTCGCCATTGCCCAGACACCACAGCAGCCGGTACAGAAACACCATGATCGCGGCCACCACGATGTACCCCGGCGCACTCTGCCTGCTGAACAGCACCTCACCGCCGAAGCCGTACAGAGTCCCCACAAAGGCGCCCAGCGCGAAGGCGACCACGGTGAAGTCCACAAAGGCCGCGAGGCTGCGGTGTTCCAGCGAGGCCACGCGTGCGTCGCAATAGATGACGCCCTCGCGAGCGGGCCGCGACTCCACCGCTGTCATTGCCGGAGAGGTGAAATTCAGGCTCTGCTGGCTGGTCGAAACCGGCCGAACTCTCGGACGCGTTGCCCGCGGCGGAGGCCGTTTTTCGCCGGCGACATTTCCTCCGGCGATGAACGCATTGAACGGAAGAACCTGGCCCATGTCTTTCGTGCCGAACAGCGTGCGCTGGTAGGGCGGACCTTGCCGGCGCCCTGTTCCCGCACCCGGCGGCAGTCCCGAAGCCTGCGGAACGGCTCTGGCCTGGGCACGCGGCTGCGGCGTCCGTTCTTCCGCCAGGGCCGTGTGGGAGTATTGAGGGGCCGCACCGATCGGCGCATTGGCATAGTGCAGCCGGCGCCCGCATCGCTGGCAGCGATGTTCGTCGTCCGGATTCCACGCGCGACAGTAGAGGCAGTTCATGATTGCTAACCGGCCCGCTCCACCCTTTACCTATCGGCCGGCGTCATTTGTTGCACTATACCCAGGAGCCGTGATACCGTTTGCGTTGAGCCCCTCGCGACAGCGGCGGCGCATCCTCTCCGGGCAAAGAGCCCCACTGCACATTCCTACCACATTCGGCCCCGGATGTCACGAACTTTATTACGGTTGGAGGCGTTTCTTCACCCTTCTCCTGAACCTTGCCATCGTAAGTGTTGCAGCCGCGCAGACCTTTGACCCGCCGGTGCCCGTCCCCCAAACTACGGAGACCCGGCCGCAGAGCACGAATCCTGCGGTCAAGATGAAGATTCCGCACCCCAACGCGCCCGCCGAAAACGAGGTTTCGGTCGGCGCTGTCACCCAGGAAATGGACTCCTCCTGGTATCATTTGCGCGGGGCGGCGCACATCGAAACCAGCACCATGATGCTGGACGCCGACGCCGTGGATTACAATCGCGATACCGGCGACGCCACCGCCACCGGCCACGTCCGCTTCGAGAACTTCGTCAGCGGCGAGAAGCTCCAGTGCGACCACGCCGAATACAACGTCAACGACGAGACCGGCAAATTCTATGTCGTCAGCGGGACCTCCCCGGCGAAAATCGAATCGAAACCCGGCCTGCTGACCACCGCCAACCCCTTCTATTTCCAAGCCCTCTGGGCCGAGCGTCTTAAGGAGAAGTACATTCTGCACCAGGGGTTCATCACCGACTGCAAGGTGCCGAAACCGTGGTGGAGGTTGCGCGGGAAAAGGTTCGTGATCGTCCCGCGCGAGAAGGCCCTCGCCTACCGTTCTGTTTTCTTCCTGCGCTGGGCGCCGCTGTTCTACTGGCCGGTGTTCTACAAATCGCTCGAGCGAAACCCCCGCGAGAGCGGGTTCCTGTCGCCCAACATCGGGAACAGTTCGCGGTATGGCGAGATGGTCGGCCTCGGGTATTACTGGGCTATCAATCCCAGCACCGATCTGCTGTACCGGGCGCAGTATTTCACCGAAGCGGGCCTCGCCAGCAACTTCGCGTTTCGGGAGAAGATCAAGCCGGGGACGGACTTCTCCGTGATTGCCTACGGCATAGACGACCAGGGCGGCCCCAACCGTCCGGCCACCCCGGGTTTTCAGATCAGCGCCAGAGGGCGCGCGGACCTGGGCGACGGCTGGTTCGCGGGCGGCGAACTGAACTACCTGAGTTCGTTCACGTTCCGCCAGCAGTTCTCGGAATCGTTCAGCGAGGCGATCTTCAACGAATCGCACTCCACCGGCTATGTTACGAAGCACGAGGACACCTGGGCCGTGAACATCGTCGCCGACCGCATCCAGACGTTCGATTTCGTCACGGCGCAGCCCAACGACGCGGTGGTCATCCGCCACCTGCCCGAGGGGGAGTTCCTCATGCGGGAGAACGAACTCCCCACGTCCATTCCTCTGTACTTCTCAGTGGACGCCACCGCCGGAGCCATGGACCGGTCCGAGCCGTCCGTGCCCAACGAGGTCACCTTCACCACGCAGCCGTTCGTCGACCGGGTCGATTTGTGGCCGCGCCTCACCAGCAGTCTCCGGCTCGGCGACTTCACGCTGGTGCCGAGCTTCTCCGTGCACGAGACCGAGTATGGAGCCAGCCTCAGCGCCGGCCGCTCGCTGGAGGGCAGCATGCTGGTCAGCTCGCGCGAGTTCACTCTGGACATCGTTCCGCCCTCGCTCGCTCGCGTCTTCCAGGCGCCTTCCTGGCTGGGAAAGAAGATGAAGCACGTCATTGAACCGCGGGCCGAATTCCACTACGTGGGCGGCATCGGTTCCGACGCGCTGCGGGTGATCCGTTTCGACGACGCCGACCTGATGACCGACACCACGGAACTGAAGATCTCGCTGACCAACCGCCTGTACGTCAAGCACAAGAAGGACGATGGCATCGACGAGGTTTTTAGCTGGCAGCTCAGCCAGATCCGCTATTTCGATCCCACCTTCGGCGGCGCGGTGGTTACCGGCCAGCGAAACGTGATCTGGAGCAGCCTCTCATTGACCCCGTTCGCGTTCATTGACGGGCCCCGGAGCTACTCGCCGGTTACTTCGCTGGTGCGCTTCCAGAAGAAAGTCGAGCTGGAGTGGGAAACCGATTACGATCCGCTGCACCAGGCGGTGGTGGCCAACGTGGTCAGCGCGTACTACCGTCTCGCGCGCTACTTTATTTCGATCGGCCAGGCGCAGATGCGGGACGATCCGCCCAACAACCCGGTGACCATTCTCACGCCCACTTCCGGTCAGTTCCGCGGCGTGTTTGGATACGGCGACTCGAATCGGCGCGGCCTGAGCGCCGGGATGAGCTTCTATTACGACTATAAGATGGGATTGCTGGAGTATATGGCGGCGCAGGCGACGTACAACACCGACTGCTGCGGCTTCAGCGTGCAATATCGCCGGCTGGAATGGGCCGGGCGCGACGAGACGCAGCTCCTGGGATCTTTCGGCATCGCCAATATCGGTTCGCTGGGCACGTTGAAACGGCAGGAACGGATCTTCTGACGGGCGCTCCGTGCGTTGACCACTCGGTTACCCTCGTGGCTCGGCAACATCCTGCATCGCCATACCGAGCCGCGACGGTCACGAAGCGGTCCGCACACGAGCCGCGCGGGTCAGCAAGCGGTTGTCCGCACCGTCTGTTATACTGCGGGCAGTACGCGCTATGTCTGACCTCCGCCTCGGAGATGTGATCGACGATTTTTGCGTCAAGTGCAAGCGGCTGACCAACCATGCCATCGTCTCCATCGTCGGTGAGCAGGCCGCGAAAGTCCGTTGCCGCACCTGTTATCACGATCACGATTATCGGCATGGACAGGCGCCGCCCTCGAAAAAAGACCTGAAAAAGCAGGAACTGTTCGCTCAGGTGCTCGCCGGCGTGGCTCCCGAGAGCACCCCCGCGGAAGATCCGGCGGACAAGAAGAAACCCCGCGCCCGCAAGGCAGCCAGGTAGCTGCAATCGTGAAAGTCAGCATCATCGGAACCGGTTATGTGGGCCTGACCACCGGCGTTTGCCTGGCGTGGCTCGGCCACGAGGTGACGTGCGTCGACACGGATCGATCCAAGGTGGAATCGCTCGAGCGCGGCATTCCCACCATCTATGAACCGTTCCTGGAACAGGTCCTGGCCGAGGCGCGCGACAGGATCCGGTTCACTACCAGCAATGCATCGGCGATACCGGGGTCGCAGGTCATCTTCATCGCGGTGGGTACGCCTCCGGGGCCGGGCGGGAATCCGGATCTGCAGTACCTGCAGGCCGCGGCAAAAGCGATTGGCCGGCACTTCGAGGGCGAATACGCCGTGGTGGTGAACAAATCCACGGTGCCCATTGGCAGCGGGAACTGGGTGGACGCGCTGCTGCGCGAGTCGTACGAGGAGGCCCACGGCCGCCCGGCCAACGAACAGTTCGCGGTGGCTTCCAACCCCGAATTCCTGCGCGAGGGCACCGCCCTCCACGACACGCTGTACGCGGATCGCGTGGTGGTGGGCTCCGACGACCGCCGTTCGCTCGAGGTGTTGTACACCTTGTACCGGCCCATCCTCGACCAGACCTTCGTGCCCCCCGGGTATCTGCCGCGCCCCGAGGATCTGGGGGCGGTGCCGCTGGTTTCCACCGATCTGGCCTCGGCCGAGCTGATCAAGTACGCGGCGAACGCGTTCCTGGCGCTGAAAATCAGCTACATCAACGAGATTGGCCAGCTTGCCGAAAAAGTGGGGGCGGACATCACCCAGGTGGCCAAAGGGATCGGCCTCGACGCGCGCATTGGCAGCCGTTTTCTGCAGGCCGGCCTCGGCTGGGGCGGCTCCTGCTTTGGCAAGGACACCGCCGCTCTGGTCTCCACCGCCGCCGAGTACGGTCTGGGGATGCACATTGTCGAAGCCGCCCGCATCGTGAATGTGCGCCAGAGGGAGCGGGTGATCGAGAAACTCCTGGCCGAGCTGAAGATCCTGAAGGGCCGCACCGTGGCCCTGCTGGGCCTCGCCTTCAAGCCGAATACGGACGATCTGCGGGAAGCGCCGGCCATTGAGATCGCCCGGAAACTGGTGGAACGCGGCTGCCGGGTGAAGGTACACGACCCGGTAGCGCTGGAGCGCTTCCGCTGCGAGTATCCTGACCTCGGCGTGCTCTGCTGCGACACGGCGGAGCGGACCGCGGAGGGCGCCGATGCCGTGGTGCTGGTGACGGAGTGGCCGCAATACCGCGAGATGAACTGGGAAGCGCTGGCCGCCTCCATGCGCACGCGCCTCGTGCTGGACGGCCGCAACGTGCTCGATCGCGCTCGGCTCACCCGCGCCGGGTTCCACTATCTGAACCTGAACGGCGACGTCCAGGCGGCCGTGGAGAGCGCGCTGGCGTAGTTCTCCTGACGCGCGTGGGGCGGGCGCCTTCTCCCGCGGCACCGCCGCCCCCTGGTCGGGGCCTGCCGATCTCCGTAATACAAGCCCGCAGGAATGGCTTTAGGGGCAGGGTTCCTACGATCTCACTTGCCGTCTCACTTGCCGTCAGGTTTCGAATCCGGCAAGATCGTTCCATCCTCTCGAAGGACGTGACCATTGTACGGTTCCGCGACTAACACCAACGGCCAGTCATCCCCACCACAGCCTTCAAGGCCGCAACCCTTTTCATCGAGCTTCGGTAGCTTGACGATCCGCCCGTATACAACAGCCCACTGATTCGGTACCTTGACCTCGGAGACCTTGGTCGAACCTCCAGTGGTCGTGATGCGGAGTTCATCGTGGACGCCCAACGTGGTGGACTTGCGAACAACCGACAACTTCATGGCCACACAATCGTGGTTGAATTCCGGCCTGTCACTCGGCGGCCTTGGCACGCCTTCCTCCCAACCAGACCACACTTCAATCTTGTTCAACCAGACGTGCCCCTCGGTTGTAACCGGGTTTTCGCATCCGTCCTGAGCCAGAAACTCATGATGGTCTTCAAGGCTGACGCTGCGTTCCATGCGCCCGACGACGGCCACGACGTGATCGGCGTATTGGTTGAAACGGCCGAGGACTTCGCAAACGGTCAGCACTTTTGCTGGACTGGAGGTCTTCGATTGACCAAGTGCGAGGCTCGGTACTGCCACGGCAACGGCCACAGACGCCCAGAACACTTTTGGCATTCTGCCGTTTATCGTATAACGGAACGTGCCCCCCACGCGAACGACTGTCATTCATGGAATTGCAGGTGGGAGAAGTTCTGACAGGCACCGGGCATAAAAACAGCCTTATCAGAAAGCTGCCAGGATGGGCCGCAGGTCCGCTTGTGGGAAGTTGACCAGCTCCGGAAGGAACCCTGCACAGGGTTAGCGCCCCCCGTGCGGCCGCCCCTGGTTGTCCACCAACTATGCGGCACCGGACAACGGCGCGGACCACTCCCTTACCGTCGTGGCTCGGTCATTGTCGGCAACAGCCGACCGTGCCCCTCAGTTGCCGGCGATGCTGTAGGTCAGGCTGCGCTGGGCCGAGGCGCGCCCCTGGGTCATGGCCACGCGCACCTCGTAGTTGCCGGGCTTCTGAACGGCGCTGACCAGCATGGGCACGCCGCCGGAGGCATCGGGCTCCCCGATGGCCACCATCCGGTTTGCGATCTGCCTGCCATCCCGGAGAAACTGCACCCGCAGGCGCGTCTTTCCCGGGTTGTCCTTTTGCGGATACAGCACGAAATAAAGGAATGGATTCGACCCGGCGGGCAGAGCGGCCGTAGCCAGCGGGATCACCCTCCGGCCCTCGGACTCGAACGGGTCCGATTCGTCCATCGAACGTCCCAGGTCCTCCACTTTCTGCGCCAGCATGATGTCGCTCAGCTCGGGACCGGCCGGCAAGGCGCTGTCTATCTGGATCACGCTCGTGCTGGCCCGGTTGCCCTCCTCATCCACCACCGCCGTCTCGATGGTGTGGTGGCCGGGCGCCAGGTGGAAGGAGCGCTCCCAGGTCATGTGGCGGGTCTGGAGCGACGGCACGTACTGGTCGGCGACATCGGAAGGCACGTCGCGGCTGAACCAATCCTCCACCTGTCCCTGCGAGTTTCTGGCCAGCGCCAGCAGTGACGCGTGGTAGCGGTGCTTGTTTGCCTCCGGTTCGGCGGTGGCGGTCAGGTTGGCGATGGGAACGTTGAAAACCACCGCGTACTGCGACGTCCCGTTTTCGGAGCGGAAACGAAGCGCCTGCGTCTGGAAATCGAAGGCGTGCGGCAGGGGCTTGGTGTTCAGCGCCCGCAATCCGGCCATGTCGCCCGCGCCCATGTTCCCTTGCGCTTCCGGCAGGGAGAAGTACCCGCTGCGCGTCCGCGCCTGCAGATCCGCCCGCGACAGCTTCACTTCGATCTTCCGGAAGCGGCCGTCGTACCCCTCCCCCGCCGGCAGGTAGGTCACCTCGTAGTGCGTGTCCACGTCCTCCATGACGTGCTTCAGGAGCTGCGGGGTATTGTTCGTGTTGGCGATCAGGAACCCGCCGGTGCTCTCGGCGAGATCGCGGAGGCCGGCCTGCTTGTTGGCGCTGAGCACGCTGTTGTGGACGTAGTCGTCCTGATTCATCAGCTCCGTCATTTCCAGGGGAGATTGATTGGTCGCGTTCTGGCGAGACGCGTTGCTGAGACCTGGAGTGAGCGGCGTCAGAGCGCTACTGCCATTGTTGACGCTGGCAACCTTGTTCAGAACGTCCACGGACGATTGCAGTTCGGAATGCGAGGTCATACAGCTCACACTCAGGTCGTCCTGGCACACGTTGAGGCCGTACACGTCCAGCCCATAGAAAGTCACGCCGCCCTGGTTCGCCGACCGAATCAGGGATCGCCAGTAGTCCATCTGATCCGGAGGCCGGGTGAGCCCGGTGCTCAGCAGCAGCACGGTTTTCTGAAAGGGCAGCGGGCTGAGTTGCCGCACCAGCGAAGCCAGCGCATCCAGGTCGCGCATCCCGCCCAGGTTGTCGAGTTCCATGGACCCGCGGGGACCGAGAGGATTCGTCGCGTCCGCGGTCAGCCCGGCGGCGCCGGTCCGAATCTGGCCTGCGGTGTTCATCATTCCGTGGATCACCTGGCTCGTGTCAAGACCGGGCCCTAAAGTGTCCATGTTCAGCGTGACCGCCAGGAAAGCGTTGGCCAGGGCGGCGCTCACCCCCGCCGAGGTGCTCCCGGCGATAGGCCGAAGCTGGTTCATGGCCGCCAGATCCACGGCCTTCAGCAGATGCTCGCGGTTGTTGGAGAACGCAGACAGGGGTTTGAGGCCGGCATCGTCCAGGCCGAACACGCCGATGTAGGTGTTCGGGCGCAGTTCGTTGTTGACGAACTCTCGCGCGGCCTGCCGGGCCAGGTCCCTGGTCTCCGCGTTCAGACCGCTGAACACCAGGCAAACCAGGTTCACCGTGCGCAGGGGGTTGAGCCTGGCACGCCCCGGGGAGGCCGCCGTCTCTGGCGGAGCTTTTGCTTCCTCCGCCTCTTTCTCGTCTTCCGCGCGAACCTCGCCGCCTTTCACCAGCCGGAAAGAGCGCACATTCTGGCGGACGCCGTCCTCGTAGACCGCCACCTGTTCGGGCTTGAGATCGGTTACCGGTTTGCCGTGCTTGTTGCGGACCACGACATCCAGCAGGACCTCCCGTACCGAGCTCCTGATCACGACGTTGCCCGCGGTTTGCCCGGAAGGCTCGTTCTGAGCCTGCGCGAAGCCTGCGCCTGACAGCGCGATTCCGGCCCCGCTGAGCAGTACAAACTTTACAAGATTTGACAAAGGCACACTACGTTGACGCGGCCGATAGGGGTTCAGGTTTCTGGTTAGCTTCGGGAGCGGTGCGCTCAGAGCAATTCGCGGAACTGGTCGGGCGCCGGAGCGGCATCGGCAGGATGGTTTCCCGCGGCCGATTCTCGCACTACGCAGAGAGCGCAGCCTAACGCAGCAGGCTCTTGGGGAGATGGCCGGCACGCAGATGGAACGCTACGAGGCCGGAACGCCGCAGCCCATCCTCGGCGTGATTCCGGATCTCTCCCCAGTGCTGCGCGTGAGTGCCCGCGAACTTCTTGCGAAGGTATGATCCGGCGCCATACCATGAAAGAAGCCGCGCGCCGCTTTCCCAGTGCCGATTCCGGAGATTCACGATGACCGATGCACGCCAGAACGCTCACCAGTTGATTGATCGCCTGCCGGAGACGCAGCTCTCGGCTCTCGTCGGACTGCTGGAAACGATCGTCGACCCCGTAGCCACTGCTCTGCGCAACGCGCCGGTGGACGACGAGCCCGAGACGGAGGAAGAGAAGCAGGCCGTTACGGAAGCGCGCGTGTGGCTCAAGCAGAACGGCGGCAAGGGCATTCCGCATGACGAGGCCATGCGGCGGCTGGGGCTGGAGTGAGAGAGATCGAGTGGACCAAGACGGCGCTGGAAGACATGGCCGCGCTCGATAAGTGGGTGTGACGGAATAAGAGTTCCAATTACGGCAGCTTTCGAGGACGGATCGAATAGTTCCAGTCGCCATGGAACTTGTCCAGCCGGAGGCAAACCGCGTCAAATTCCTCCTTGCTGACCTTG